>Ga0210019_1000075_pt1 | contig 136471 bp, 149 predicted proteins | sample CryGeyCG2114_020_2_FD_183969 | JGI IMG/M metagenome (GOLD analysis project Ga0210019, IMG submission 183969) | Groundwater microbial communities from aquifer - Crystal Geyser CG11_big_fil_rev_8/21/14_0.20 (SPAdes) (version 2) | ecosystem: Environmental > Aquatic > Deep subsurface > Groundwater...
GAACGATGGCGACACATTCGTTTGGCAATTTCACCTATTTTTAAGCCCATATCTAAAAAAGTCGTTAAATTGCATCGTTCTCTCATTGATAAGCGAGTATAATTCGCCATGCGGCAGTCTCCTATGTAGTAGTAGAATCAAGTGCTTATCTTAAAGCACTCGAGACTGTCGCACTACCAAATAGAATTCACCCTACGTTAAAGTGCCCCTTCTTTTGGGGTAGAGCCAAAAATAACGGAAAAATACTCCTTTGTTTTATCGAATTTGTTTGATATTTTGCTGGCTGGATTATTATTAAAGGTGCTTTTAATGGTACAAATGACACCTGAAAAAAAACAAAAAATTGTTGAAACCCTTAATGAAAAAAAGGCTATTTCACCATGCCCTCGATGTAGAAATAACAATTTTACGCTTATGGATGGCTACTTTAACCAAGTAATTCAGCAAGGGGTAAGTAATATTCAATTAAGCGGACCCGCTATACCTTCTGTTATAGTTGTCTGTAATAAATGCGGATATATGAGCCAGCATGCTCTTGGAGTTTTGGGTTTAATGCCACCCAAAAAGGACGGTGGTGATAATGATTCAAAATAACGAAGCCTATAAGTCTGATGGAGTTCTTGGCACTGGTGATTCTCCTGAATCTCGAGAAACGTTAAAGCATGCAGTAACTTACTATGAGAATTTGGATCAAAAAGTAATTACAATTACTGAGGACAAATTGAAGTTAATACTTATAGGGAGCTTTAAAAAACTGGAAGATAAAAAAACCTGGATTACCCCTTTTGGTATATTTATTGCCATTTTGCTTGTTTTTCTTACTACAGAAAATTTTAGAAACTTCTTATCTATACCCGCCCCAGCTTGGCAAGCTGCGTGTTATATAGCGTTAGTTGTATTTTTTTGTTGGATGCTTTGGTCTGTTGTGAAGGTGTTTTTGAATTGGAAAGTATCTATTGCTAGCGTAATTAATGAAATAAAAAATGACAAAGAGTAAGGAGCATGTTTTTTGCTGTATTTTTCATTTTGATATAAAAAAACATGTGTTTAGTATTATTTATATTTGGTTAGAGTATTTTTTAATTTTATTTATTATGCTGCTAAAATTAGGCTGTTCGCCAAAATAAATCGCCGATTTCTTCTCAAATTCTTTTGCATATAGTTCCAGTATTTCTTTATCAGATAACAGAAAAGCTTCATTTTTACTAATATCTTTTTCATCGGCTGAGCGGAAGCGTTTTGCTTTGTGTAATTGATATTCATCGGTGCCGATAAAATCTAAAACGCGCTGTTGTTTTAATAGCTGATAAACATCATAGTAATGCCGTAGAAAATTAATTGGCATGGTTTTGTTTTTCTGTTGCAGGCGATATTTAGTTGAGATGGTTTGTAGTTTTTCTACGAAAGTATACTCAGGGCAGTAGCATTTTACTTGTTTGGCGCGATTATCAATCACATCAATATTGAGCGCCAGTGCTTTGTCTAATGCCCATGAGCTAATGTTACAAGGAATATTGGGTGTGGTTTGATCAAAGCCTAACTCTAAAACAATACCAGGCTTTAAAGCATCAATTGTAGAAAAATGTGAATGATATTCGCCACGTATACCCGCGCTACGCATTTTTTGTGGCTCATCAAAGTTGTGATCACGGGTAAATTGCATATTGGCAATATTGAGCTGATCAGCAATGGTGTTGAAGAAATTTTCTCTACCTTTGATGTGAGCAGGTTTGTTGTGGTTTTTACCGGTTTTAATATTAGCGGATTTACCAGGATGAATTTGAATATCGATATCTTCACTGAAGCGCTCAATGATATTAAATCCCTTTGATAAAGATGTGCCGCCTTTTAATTCAAAATCGAAGCCTTGCTGTTGCAGGCCCCATAAACAGTGCATAAGCCAGTAGTCTTTTTCAACAATCGAAGGAATCACTCGTTTTTCTTTAGCCACAACTTCAAATAATTGTTTAACGTCAGGCAGTGCATGTAAAAATGGCATTAGGCTAACTCCGCAAAGAATTTTTTCGTGGCAACCTTGCCATATTGCTTTGCGCATCCTGCGGCTTGTTTTAATAGGTCATCTGATAGTTTGTTTTTTATTTTCGCCTTTAAAGCTTCAACGTTTTCATCGGCTAATTCATTTAGATTGTTAAGTAGGTCAACAAGAAGAAAAGCTGGCGTTAATTTTTTAGGAAAGCCGCGAGCAGGGCGGCGAAAATCAAATGCTTTATTGCCTAACTTGAAAACGCCATGTCGTTTGTAATTATAAACGACAGTACGGTTGTAAAGCTGGGTTAATCCTAAGCCGAGTGAGTTATAATCATTCCATGATAATAATAAGAAATCATCATCGCGTAGAAAGGCCTTTACTAAATCTTTATCATTTGGTGGTAGATGACCAAAACGAGAGGCTTTGGGCGCGTAATATAAACCCGGTGCGACTTTTTCTAATAAACCCTCAACAGATAAACGCATTAAGTCACGATCCACGGCTTTTGAATAGGGTGCTAAGTCTTCTCGTCGGTAGACGTGACCAGATTTTAAATGATGGGCTAACTTCTCAAAGCTTCGTGTATACATGAGTGTTATATTATCCTTTGATTAGTATTTATGCAAGTATTTTTAGTAAAAATTCATGCATTAATGACATGGAGAATGATTGTTTTAAGTGTTTAAAATGACCTTAAAGGGGGCTGAAAAACGCCAAACAACACTAAGAAACCTTAATTGTAACTATCTGATTATAAAGAGCTTAAAGTTGCATGAAAGGTGGTGAAAACATTGATGTGAAAAATGATATTTCTTTTAATATTCAAGTGGTTAGGAGTGTCGGCGCAAAAGACTTAAAATCCCTCGAGTGTATAACTCGTGCCGGTTCGACTTCGGCCCCGGGCACCATTTTCACCTTTAAATCAGTGGGTTACGAGCGCCGCTCAGTTTCATCTTTTTTCTTTATTCTATGCTTCAAATATCGCTTGCGGGGCTTTTGCGGGAGTCGCTGTGGGGGATTTTTGATCCCGCATTTTTGAGCACTTTTGTATCATCTTGAATTTAAAGTGCAAGCTTAAGGGTAAAAAAACACACGTAAAGGATTTTCAATCCCTCGGGGGTAGTGTGATTTTTTCTTGAAGTGTTGTTAGCCCCACTAGTTTAACCTCGCAGTTTTAATGCAGTGCGGTCAAAACGTCGATTTGCCTACGTCGCCATGGTTATGGGGTTAACGTTTTGATGTTAGCATCAAGAAAAATGACGTTGCAAGACTTTAAAAATCGTCTTTACTAAAATTAGGAATGAGCAGCTTTGTCCATATGAAACTGCTCGTTCCTGTGGTCATCTAATTTAATAACCAATCACGTTGTGCTTTTGACAAGCGTTTATCAGCAACAAGTTGGTCCATAAATTCATCGATGCCTTGTTGATAATCACCAAACATTTCATCAATTATCTCTTGCCAGTCTTCACGCAAATGCTTTGGTGTGTTGACGCCAACTTGATTGAGAATAGTAAAAACTCTTTCAAGCCAATAAGCTTCAATTGCTTTATCAAGCCAAGCAGCAAGTTCAGGGGATAGTCCATGTTCACCTTGATCTTTTCCTTGCTTCATACCTTTTTCCCAAAGTGCAGTGCGCAACCCCGCGAATTCACGGCCATAAAGCTCGTCGACCATATCCATACAGTGTTTTGCTAAAGCAACCGCTTTTTTTGATGTTGGGTCTTGATTGACATGTTGCTTTATTTCTTCTACAAGCGCCGCCCAATCTTTTTCAAATTTTGCATGCTCTTCTTTTGTGAATCGCTCATCTAAGCTTTTTTCGAATTTTGCATATTGCGCAAGCTCTTCTTGATTAAGTACTTCGCGTACCCATTCATGTTCAATGTGTTTTGTCATTTGATATACCTCTATTAGTTCCAATGATTTTTGCCATGATATTGATTTATCATTGCTACATTCAGATATCATACGATCTAAGACATGACTTGCCTCATTGAGCGCGTGAGCCTCTTGTTTTAAATAATCAGCTTGCAGCCGCAAATGTTGAATTACATCAACATCGCTCTCTAATAATACTTTGATTTTAGAAAGCTCAAAGCCAAAAAATTTTAAAGCAATAATCCTTTGTAATTTTGATAAATCAGCTTCGGAGTAAACGCGATAGCCATTGGCTCGCCGCTCTGATGGCTTCAATAGACCAATTTTGTCGTAATGATGCAATGTTCTTACTGATACATTAGTCATCTCACTCAGCGCTTTTGCGTACCATGTTTTCATCGTATTTCCTCCTTGATTTGGATGTTAGGCTATGACGCAACGTCAGGGTCAAGCACTTTTAACCCAATTTTTTGAGCAGTCCCAAAAATAAATCTTTACTCCAAGCATCTACTATATGGGTGAGCTCTCTTGGCAAGAATGGCTTCACATCGTTTGCAACGGCTGGCCAGTTTAAGGATTCAATTTTTTTAGAAAGCGCATTGCTTAGCCATTCCTGTGAAATGTTAAGCACCTGCTCTTGGTAAGGGCCGTATTGCTTAAGCGCATTTTTTAAAAAGGTATAATTTGGCTGAATTTTTTGTTGGATATACCAAGTGAAGTCAAACCAGTCTCTTCCTTTAATGTATTTTCTGCATAATAATGCATGGCATTTGCCAGCAAATAAGCTAGGTAAATCCTGCGTAATAACGGGCAAAGGGTAGGGGTAGTCCAAAACATGCGTTTCAGGAATTGATCCTGCTGGCGGATTAGTATCTATTTCTAATTTAATATTGATGGTCTGTGTATCGGAACGCGTTCTTTCATAATGCAGGTTTAATACTTTCCCAAAAGAGTTCTCTTTGAGAAAGGCTTTTTTTACCGTATCAGAAGCTTTAGCTCGATCGGTGACAGATAGCGACAAACCGAAAGCTTCAAATTCTGTTTTAATGGCCGCTAAATAGGGTTCCCATTTAAATGATTGATTAGGTGTATTAAGAATGAAGTCGAGGTCTTCAGAAAATCTTTTTAAGCCATGAATAATGCGAAGACAAGTTCCCCCCTGAAATAGGGCGTGTTTAAAGAAGCCAGCACGTGCAAGGCCTGCTAAAGCCACTTCTTGGCTAATTTCTTTAAGGGCATTGAGTTCAGCTTGCTTCGTCTCGATGGTATAAGTCTTAAGTCGATCGTTAATAATGTCTAGTGTCATTTTTTTAGTTCCTTAAAAAAAATCTGCAAAGTTTGTCTTGTAAATTTGTGAGGATATAGGTTGCTGAGTTCAGCCAACAAACCTAGTTTATGGTTTTTAATACACGCTTCTTCAATACGTAAATCAAACATCAAGTCGTTGATTGATTCCCACCTTTTTTTTCGGCAGTAAATCATGTCCGCAATGGCTTTCCAAGGATCAGCCATTAGGTATCTTGTATTTTCTTCTTTTGTATAAGCAACACCTAGCTTAAATGAGTCATTCGGAATTTTTTCGAAGCTAAATTCTCCGACTGGTGTGTTAAATGATTTACTTTGTTTAATTGTGGCGCTACAAGTGGTAGAGACTCTTTCGGGAATCCAGTTGTGATAACTCAATGCGGATTCAAAGCTAATGTAAGAGGGGCCATAAATAAGCTGGGCTAATTCAAACATATTGATCATTGGTTTATTGGTAATATTACGAATGAGGTAATAGTCTCGTCTAAGTCGCTGAAGATAACCTTCATGTACCGCTCGTTTGATAACAGCTCTTCTGGCATCTTCAGTACCCATTAGCATGGCTTTCAACTCGGTGCCAGAGATGAAGCAGTGAGGCCAATTGATGAGTTGCTGAAGTAGTTTTGAGTTCATATAAATCTCAATATTTATAAGATAATGTCATTATGTGACATTATTTAATAAATATCAAGTGTAGGTGGGAAAATGGTGTTGCGGGACTTTTGAGGGAGCCGGTTGCAGTTTGTTGCGGTCAAATGCGGATTTTCCTTTATCGTCACGGGTTAAAAAATATTTAAAAATCAAGAGGTTATCAGCCCTCTGTTTTTTAAAAGACCGACTTACAATCCCTCGAGTGAATAACTCGTGCCGGTTCGAGTCCGGCCCCGGGCACCATTTCTTTTATTAATCAATAGAGGCTCTTTCCCAAATGTGGGGGCACATTCCTCAACCACACAATACGAATCGGCTTTGTTTTTGCACGAGTTTCTTCTTCTCTATAAACACATTGGCCATAATAAGCTTGCGCCGAGCAAGGTTATTAAGAGGTTTTTAAAGGTTTCTTTGTTAAAGAATGTTTCTATAGAAAAAGCCCCGGAAGAGCTAAAGTCCCTGGCCTTGTATGTTAAGGGGCTTGAGGATTTTTCTCAGGGCAAATAGTTAAATAGCTTTTTGTTATTGCTCGCATATCGCCAGATAGGGTTGTATTTTTTGGGCAGCATTTGTGCCGGTATTTTTAGTAAAAATTCATGCGATTTTTTACCGTCCAATTTCGATTAAGCCGCCGTCTGATCGCGATTAGAGTAGCGTCCAATTCTTATCGTAACTCCGTCCAATCCGTATTTGAAAAGTAGTCGGCTGGAGAATTAGTATTCGTATCTTATTGAATTTAATAAGTATATTTTATGACAAGCAGGGGGTGGGGAGGTTTTTGGCTCCTAGAGGCCATTGCAATTAGTGTGTATTTTTGATCTATTGGAGCCTAAAAACGCTGTATTTTAGCATTAGCAATACTAAAACACAGGATTATTGCTATTGAGAGTTTTGCCTATGTTTACGAGAAACCTGCAGAAACCTTTAACATTTAATAAAAGCTTTTTTTTGTTTGGGCCACGAGGCTCTGGCAAAACACAATGGTTAAAAAGCAATTTACCTGATGCCCTGTACTTTGATTTGCTGAAAGCAAAATGGCGCAATGTGTTTTTAGCTGATCCTGGTGAGTTGGAAAAATCGATTCCTAAAGATTTTAGCGGCTGGATTGTTTTAGATGAAGTTCAAAAGGTGCCGAGTATTTTGGATGAAGTGCATCGCTTGATTGAAACTTATGGATATAAATTTGTTTTAATAGGATCAAGTGCCAGAAAATTAAAACAAAAAGAGGTCAACTTATTAGCGGGTCGAGCGCGCACCTATCATCTGTACCCTTTAATTGCAGCTGAGTTGGGTGATGCATTCGACGCTAAAAAATATTTATCGGTAGGCGGCTTGCCGGAGGCATATTTGAGCGATGACCCAGATGAGTTCTTGCAGGGCTATATTTCAACCTATCTCTATGAGGAGATTTTGCAAGAAAGTTTGGTGCGTAATTTAGAAGGTTTTGCGCGATTTTTACAAAGTGCGAGTTTGGTTCAAGGTAATGTCTTGAATGTGTCAGATGTTGCGCGCGACTGTGCTGTTAAACAAAAAACGGTCGCAAATTATTTCTCACTGCTTGATGATTTGCTGATGAGCTTTCATTTGCCTGCATTCACTCGGCGTGCAAAACGTCGCTTGATTCAGCACCCTAAATTTTATTTGTTTGATGTCGGGGTTTATCGTGCTGTTCGTCCACGTGGGTTGCTCGATTCGCCAGAAGAGATTGATGGCGCTGCACTTGAAACGGTTTTCTTGCAACACATAAGGGCCATTAATGATTATTTTAGCCTTGCTTATCAAGTTAACTATTGGCGAACAAGTGACGGTAAAGAGGTGGACTTTGTTTTGTATGGTGAAAAAGGGTTTTTTGCTTTTGAAATAAAGCGTTCTTCTAAAATTAATCGTTCTGATTTAAGTGGTTTAAAAGCGTTTAAAAAAGACTATCCCGAAGCAAAATGTTATGTGGTTTATGGTGGCCATGAACAAGAATATAAAGATAATTTTACATTACTGCCTTTGGCTTATGCTCTAGAGAATTTGGTTGATATATTAAATGAATAGCAAAGCTGCCATTTATCGATTGTTCTTTCGGAGTTAGTGTTTGCCTTCGGGGTAATGTGATTTTTTAAAGTGTTTATAACCTGGCACGTTGTCAGGGGTGTGTTTCGTTGCTGTTTCTTCTGGCGCTTTGATAGGCTTCTTTATTTTCTCCATTGTCAACGAAGTAAAACAGGTTCGCCCGTTTGAAGTGCTCCTAAGTGATGTCGGCTGGGGCGTGATACCCCGCGACTTTTCTCTTTAAACTACCAATCAGTGATCTGCTTTAAATGACGCGCGCATTCGATGAACGGTTCAAAGCCGCTGCCCATATCGTCTGAGCGCCAAATCGCGGCTAATACGGCCTGAGAAAATGACCAGCCCCATAGGCGCTTTCTGTCAAAACCTGTGAGCTCAGCTAATACGTCCAAGCGTCTTGATAATATTTTTTTGGTGAGCAAGGTCGAGATGGGGTTTCGCATGAACGCGCCTACTTCATACGCACGTTCACCAATAACACCTTTGGGATCAATGGCCAGCCAGGGCTCGCGTGTTGCGGATAAGATGTTTTCATGGTGTAAATCACCGTGTAATAAAACCAGTTCGCCCATTGAGCCCAGCAACTCGTTACCGACTTTGCTAGCATGATCAATTAATGAAATATCCAATGGGCTTTTTTTGCCTTTGAATGGATGAGTGTGGCGCTTAAACCCTTCAAACCAATGGTTTACGGTAGGAAAGCCCTCTTTGTTGTTTGTCGGCTGGTGCAAGCTTGGCATCAGCAGAGCAAAAATCTTTGTGGCATCATCTTCATTGTCTAGTTTGTTAAGGCGGACTCCGGGCACCGCCTGTTCTAGTAAGACAGCGCCTAGTTCTTCATCGGCTTTCAGCAAACGTATGGCAGCTTTACCATCAAAATGCTTCAAGGCTAAGATCTCTGTGCTTAACTCATGATTCGGTACGTTGCATTTTAAAATTGCAGGCTCGTCATTGGCTAAGCGCACATTTAAAATGTAGTTGTAATTTAGGTGCGGGAATTCTGATTCGATAGAGAGCTGCCATTTTTCTGAGAGTAGGCTTAATAAGTTAGATAAAGAATCAAGCCAAAGCTGAGCCTTGTCGCCATGGATTTTTAGTAAGCTGTCTCTTAGCTTTGATTGCATGATCAGTAGTGCCGTCTCGGATCTTGTAAAGGTTTGTGGCGCTGCCTAAGCGTCTTGCTATTTCTTGAAGGGATTAAACTTTACTGGTTCAAAGCTTGGGTCGATGCCTTCTAGATTTTTCAAGATGATGGTGATCCACCAGGCGGGCAGGGCTAAGATGGCTTGGTAATAAGCCAGTGCTTTTGATAGGTTACTCATGATGATTTCCCAGGCTGAATTTTTTGAGCGCCCATTATAATGAACAACGCAGCAATTGCGAATAGCAGGCTAACGCTGGCACACAGGTTTATTGCTGTCGTTAAGTCTTTTTTTTGGGCATAATCGCTATGCAAATACTGTCACAAGGAGGTGGTTTTTATGAAAAAGTTTCGTTTATCTTGTTTGGCGCTGGCTGGTATCGGCTTGGCGGCCCTGTCATTTCAGTCGCAAGCCTGCAGTCGCTTTACGTACACGGGTCAAAATAACCTGGTCATCACCGGGCGATCCATGGATTGGATGAGCGATGTGCAGACCAATTTGTGGGCTTTACCGGCCGGTCTTCACCGCGTTGGCGCCACTGGCCCGCATCCGCTAAAGTGGACGTCACGCTATGGTAGTGTTGTGGCTGCTGTTTATGATATGGGCACCGCCGATGGTATGAATACTGCGGGGCTTGATGCCAATTTGTTGTATTTGGCTAACACGCAATTTCCCGCGAATAAGTCGGGCCTTCCTAATTTAGATGTGCTCAATTGGGTGCAGTACATGCTGGATAATTACGCCACGGTTGATCAGGCGGTAAAAGATTTTTCCAAGAAAAAATTTAATATGCTCGCGCCCATGTTGCCGGGTAATCATTACCCTTCTGTGCATTTGGCTCTGACGGATAAAAGCGGTGATAATGCGATTTTTGAGTATGTTCACGGCAAATTAATCATACATCATGGTAAGCAATACAAGGTTATGACCAATGAGCCGGACTATGATCAACAACTTGCTCTGAATGATTATTGGCAAAGCTTGAAAGGTAGTTTTTTGCCGGGCACCACGCGGCCTGAAGATCGCTATGTGCGCGCCAGTTATTATTTGGGTGAGGCGCCACAAACGAACAATACACAAATGGCCTTGGCAACGGTGTTTTCAATTATTCGCAATGTTTCAACCCCGTATGGTGCGCGCGCCTCAAAAGACCACCCGAATATTGCGCCAACTTTGTGGGTGAGCGTGGCAGATTTGAAAGACGGGGTGTACTACTTTCAAAATACAAACCGCCCGAATGTGTTCTGGGTCGATTTAAGCAAGTTGGATTTGAAGAAAGGCGCACCGGTTAAGAGGCTTGCTTTAGCCGGCGGTGAAGTCTATGCCGGCGATGCCAGTGATCAGTTTGTTGCGGCAAACAGTCAATAAGCCGTTGAGCTGAGCCGGCTGGGTAGCCCCGGCTGGCTTGCACGTATTGTCAGGCTTTATTCTTTTCTTCGTAGTAGGCTTTTGAGCGCTGGTCGAGCTCTTCTTTGCCCACGTCTTCAACGTGTGTCGCAATGCACCATTGAATGCCAAAGGGATCCTCAATGAGCGCATTTCGGTCGCCGTAAAATTGGTTTTTGGGCTCCATTAATGACTTTGCGCCACAGCTTAGCGCTTTTTCGTAGGCCGCATCCGTGTCATCAACATACAAGTAAAACAAATTAGACGGTGGCGCGGCATTTTCTTTAGAACCAATCATGAGGGTTGAATCATCGATTCTTACTTCGGCGTGGCCAATTTTACCGTCAGGATGGCGAACACACTCCGTATGCTGTGCCGCAAAAGCACGGCTTAAGAATTCTATATAAGGTTCGGCGTCTTCAACAACAATGTAGGGCGTGATCGTGTGATATTGGTCGGGTTTGGCCTTGATTGGCATGGTGATGCTTACTCCTTTAGTTGTTAGATAGGCAAGTATAACAACTTGCTTCAGAAATTAAATATTTCCTGCTTTCCTAGGCAACCTCCCTAAAGTCGTCGCTGGGCTGCAAAACAAGTAAAATCAGTAAAAATAGCTGAAGCTTCTCGTTAAATACGTTCAATATTCGCCTCAAACCTTCCAATGTTTTTGCTCGATTCTCTTGTTTTTCGCTCCTACCGAGACTTTAAGGAGGTTGCCTAGCCTTTCTGTAACGCGTTTTTTAATGTGTCCACAATGATTCGTATTTTTTTGTGATGACGTTTTTTTTCAGGGTAGAGGGCGTAAATGGCCATTGGATCTCGCCAGCTTGAGGGCAGTAGGGGTTTGAGTGTGCCACATTCGATAGCTTGAGCGACTGTAAAGCTTGGAAGATAAGCAATGCCAAGGCCTTGTTCTGCAAGACTTCTGAGTGCGGTACTACTGTTGATGCGAAGTCGACTGTTAACGGCCACGGTTTCATGCTTGAGCCGCCAGCAACCGGTGTGGTTGTCAGCATGATCCAATAGCACATGTTTTTCGAGTGCTTTGACTTGCCTGGGCGTGCCGTGTTGCTTTAAGTAAGTGGGCGCTGCACACAGTATGATTTGCCAATCGGCAATTTTTTCATAATAGGCATTGATGTCCGGTAGGGGGCCGCAGTGAATGACGATATCAAATTGGCTGCTGAGTAAATCGTGTAGATGATTGCCTTGGATAATTTCAATCGATAACCCGGGATAGTCATGGATGATGGGGGCCATTAGGCTTTCGGTAAAGCGATCTAAGATGGAGGCGGGTAAGCCAATTTTTAGATTCCCTTCTATGCGATTTTGTTTTTGCTGGATCGCGTCGAGTGCTTCTTTATGCAGTGAAAGCATCTCCAGTGCATACTGCTGAAAACTCTCGCCGTGTTCGCTTAAGCTTAAGTGGCGCGTGCTGCGAATCAGTAGCGTGACCTGAAATTCGTCTTCGAGCTCTTGAATGTGCCGTGTCACACTGGCCCGAGAAAGGTTGAGCTTTTTGGCGGCTTTGGCAAAACTGTGCTGCTCAACAACGGCAATAAAGGTTTTTAGCTTCTCAATCATTGTTTTGATATTCAGAATAAAGTTGTTCGATTTTGGTATATTATCATCAAAAAACAAAACAGTTAAGCTGCGCATGTCTTTTAATGATGAGGAGAAAGAAAATGAAAACACGTTTAGAAGCAGGTTATGAGCTGTTTAAACAATTACACGGTGCGCACGCAGGCGATGCCTTGGTCGCCGCGACCAGTGATATTTGCCCAGACTTTGCGGATATGAACGCTGAGATTGGTTTTGGGATGATTTTTAATCGCCCGAATTTGGATATTAAAACGCGCGAGTTGATTGTGATTTCGCTGTGCGCAGCTTTAGGTGATATGCCAGGGCAATTATGTGCACATATTGAAGCTGCGCTAAGCTGTGGTGCGACAAAAGATGAATGTGTGGAGGCTATCTTGCAGGTGAGCTTGTACGCCGGCTTTGCGCGAGTGAGCAATGCTCTGCGTGTGGCCAAGGAGGTGTTCTAATGTTCGTCGTTGAATTAACGTATAAACAATCGCTTGCATTGGTTGATCAATACATTGATGAGCACAAAGACTTTTTGGCAAAAGCGTTTTCGCAAGGTTTCTTGGTGGCGTCTGGGCCAAAGCCTGACCGTAGTGGTGGGGTGATTATTGTTGATATGGATGATCAGTTAGCGTGCAAAGACTGGGTGGAGCAAGATCCTTTTTATCTGGCTGACCTCATCGATTACCGCTTGATTGCTTTTACACCTTCAAGAAGGTCTTGATGTTTTGACAGTTTGGGCGGTAAGCTAGCGCTTATCGTCCACTGCCTGATTGATGAAACATGAATTTAATTTTCCGCTTGATCATTACTATTTTCCGTGCTTTTCTGTGCAAGAAAACCCCTGTATTACGTGCTGCAAGTTTGTATTTTCGTGTGTTACCCACGGATTGCGACATCAATTTTCACATGACTAACTCGCGTTATTTGTCGTTTCTCGATTTGGGCCGTATTTACTTGACGGGCACTAAGAAAAATCTCTTGCAAACGGTGTTTAAAGAGCGCTGGCAGCCGGTGGTGACAGGTGTGGATATTAAATATATTAAGGCCATCAAGCCGTTTGCAAAAGTGCGGCTGAAAACACGGCTGATGACCTGGGATGAGCGGAATATCTATATGGAACAGCGCTTTATTATTTGTGGTAAAACGCACGCCATTGCCTTGGTTCAGGGGGCTTTTATTAAGAAAGGACAGCGTGTGCCCATGCAAGACATTTTATCGCTGTGTGGCGAGCCAAACTTGCCGGCGCCTATCCCATCGATCGCTTTAAAGCATTGGTTGATGTTTCAGGCTGAGAGAAAACAATAGGGTCTGTTTACAATTCATTAAAATAAATTGTAAAGAGATCCTAGGCAGCTCTTTAAATCTTTTCTGGCTTTTGTTAAGGTGGCTTTCGGGTTAGCGAATAACCCGACATGTCTAAATCAACGAAAGGGAAGTGTGATGAAAAAATTAATTGCAATCATGACTATTTTGGTCGCGGGTGTTGTCTTGGCTGCCTGTAAAATGGGTGGTGATAAGCAAAGCCAAATTCCGGCTTCGCAGACTATGCCAGCAGCAACGCAATCACAAACGGCACCTGCAAATACGACTGCAATGGCAACGGCGCAACCTGCAGCCACAACGGCAACATCATCTTCGTCGGCTCAAGTGCCTCAAGGTGCGCAAGCCACTGTGCAGGCAGCGTCACCTGCAACGGCGATGCCGGCAACAACACAGCCTGCTCAAGCAGCGCAAACGACCACAATGCCTGCCGCGACACAAGCGACTCAAGCCACAGCTCAGCCTGCTAGCACGACGGGCGCTTCAGTGTCTGGCAGTCAGTCTTCGCAAACAGCGCAAGCCACAACGGGCTCGCCTGATAACGCGGACCAGGATGATCAAGATGATCAAGACCAGGATCACTAATTATCAGGTTTAACCGCCAATTAAGGTTGCTTGAAATAATTGTCATAGCCGCCGACTGCCTTGTGCATCGGCGGTTTTTTGCTATTTGAGCTATGTGGACTTTCCACTGTGAACCCGGCATAATCGCGTTTTTTTAATGACTAATGATTGAGTGAAGCGTCATGGCGTTTATCGTTTTAGAGTCCTGCATTAAATGTAAATACACTGATTGTGTTGAAGTTTGCCCGGTGGATTGCTTTTACGAAGGCCCCAATATGTTGGTGATCAACCCAGAAGAGTGTATTGATTGCGCTTTGTGCGAACCAGAGTGCCCCGTTGAGGCGATTGTCTCTGAAGATGATTTGCCAGAAAAATATCAGAAGTATGTGGATCTTAATCGGCGCCTATCTGAAAAATGGCCGAATATTACTGAGCGTAAAGATCCGCCTTCAGATGCTCACGATTGGGATGAAGTGAAAAACAAAATTCAATACCTTGAAGATGCTGGCTCAGAGCTTAGTGATCTCGGTATAGATCACGAATGAATCTATTAGCGCTGCACACTGCGTATCAAGACACTCTGGTTGTATTGAGCGTGAACGGCCAACAATTTTCTGCAAGCATTCATGAGCCACGCGAGCAAACGCGCCAGTTATTGCCTAAGGTTGATGGCTTGCTCAAGCAGGCCAATCTTTCTTTAACTTCGCTGGATGCTTTAGCCATGTCCCATGGGCCAGGCAGTTTTGTGGGTTTGCGTTTGGCGGCGTCTTTTTGCCAATCCATTGCGTATGCCTTGAAGCTGCCGATTGCGACATTCTCTACCTTGCAGTTGTTAGCGCAGGCGGCTTACCGCACCTATGGGGCTGAGGAAGTGGCGGTGTGTTTGAATGCGTATATGGGTGAGCTTTATGTTGGCCACTATAGGCAAAAGGCGGGTATTATGCAGCCGGTTCAGGCTGATTGTTTGCTTAAGCCACAAGACCTGCTGCTGCCAGATTGTCTGTGTGTGGGTAATGGGCTTGACACTTTGGATGAAAAAACACACAATGCACTTCCTATCACCATCCTAGCAGACGATCTTCTCAGTCTTGCGCAACAAGCGCCTAGAGTGTCTGCCAGTGATTTAAAGCTTTCTTATTTGCGTGGCCGTTCGGCTTGGCAAACTTCATTTAAGGAATAAAACAATGCAAAAAGACCGCTTGCTTGGCATGTTGCCTTTGTTCTTGGTCATAGCCATCGATAGTATGGGTCTTGGGATTTTGTTTCCCATTTTGAGCAGTATGTTTATTGATGTGCACTCAAGCTTTTTAGCCGCGAACACTTCAAGCTTTATGCGCGAGCTGCTCTATGGTGTGGTCATTGGTATTTACATGATTGCTTGGTTTTTTGGCGCGGCGATTCTGGGTGATATTTCTGATACCTTGGGTCGTAAAAAATCATTGCTGATTTGCCTGTTCGGTGCGGCGATTGGTTATGGCTTGTCGGGCCTTGCGTTTGTATTTCATAGCGTGGCCATCCTTATTGTTGGTCGTGTGATTGCAGGTTTCACAGCGGGTAGTCAGCCTATTGCGCAAGCGGCTGTGGTTGATATGAGCAGTGAAAAGCATAAGGCTAGAAACATCGGTTTGGTGTTGCTGGCGGTATCTTTGGGCTTTGTGCTGGGTCCTTTGCTCGGAGGGTTTTTCTCCGATACGAACTTGGTGTCATGGTTTCATTTCTCAACACCGATGTACGTCGCCGCTGTGTTGTCTTTGGCTAACATGGCTGTGCTCGCGCTATCATTTAAAGAAACACATATCAATACCGAACGTTTGCGTATACGCTTGCACTACGCGATTCAAATCTTTATTGAGGCGTTTAGACATAAAAAAATTCGTTACTTATCGTTAATCCTTTTGATTTTTATCTCGGGCTGGGGCGAATACTTTGGCTTCATTTCTCAATTTTTGTTGCGTGCCTATCATTACACGCCGTTGCGTGTCTCCTTGTTTATGGCGGTGATGGCTGTGGGCTTTAGTGTGGGGTTTGCTGTGATTGTCGATTGGTGTGCTAATCGTTTTGATATGCGCCGCACGATTTTGGTCATGTTGGTTTTGGCGAGTTTGTTTTCATTGCTGACGATTGTGTTGCCTTATCATCTTGCGGCGTGGGTGTTGACCTTTTTCATTGGTGTTACTGTCGCGACAGCCTATTCTTTGTTGATCACAGCGTTTTCAAATTTGGTCAGTGAGTCTGAGCAAGGTTGGGTCATGGGGGTGACGAATGCCATCATGGCGCTATCTTTTGGTGTGACTACGTTTTTCAGTGGCTTCGCTGCGAATATGTCGCCTGCCGCACCGATTTGGTGGGCTTTTGGTGGGATGCTGATCTCTGGTGGTTTGATGCTCTTTGCGCGCCTTACCTAATTTTCTGAAGGCGCGGGCTCGCGTTTCATGAACACCAAGGGAAACTCTGTGGCTTCGGCGGGTTGATCCTGCTTGGCTTCAAGCGTGTTGAAGTCCCAGAGTTTTTTGTCCATAAGTTGGCTTGGTTTGACGCTGCCCAGCGCATGCAAAATATTGCTTGGGATTTTGGGATTGTCTTTAGCAAGTGCTTTGACCAGGGCTGCGGTGCGCTGGCGGGCTAAATTTTCTTGTGAACCGCATAAGTTGCACGGAATAATCGGAAAGGCCATTAGCTTTGCAAATTCGGCGATATCGGCTTCTTGGCAATAAACCAGAGGGCGAATGACAATGTGGGACTGGTCGTCGCTTAAAAGTTTGGGTGGCATCGACTTGATTTCGCCATTGTAAAAAATCGACATCAGTAGGGTGTTGATTAAGTCATCGCGGTGATGGCCCAGGGCGATTTTGTTAAAGCCATGGTCTTTGGCATAACGATAGATGATGCCGCGGCGTAGGCGTGAACACAAAGAGCAGTAGGTTTTGTTCTCGGGTATTTTGTCAGTCACGATAGAGTAGGTGTCTTCACTGTGAATGACGTGTTCGATTTGGTGATTTTTCAGCCAACTTCTCAAGCCCTCATCGTGCCAGCCAGGTTGGCCTTGGTCTAGTGTGAAGGCGGTGATCTCAAAGCGAATTTTTGCCCGCAATTGAAGCTTACGGAGCAGCCAGAGCATGGTGTATGAGTCTTTGCCACCCGATAGGCAGACCAGAATGCGGTCTCCGTGCTGTATTAATGCGTAGTCGGCGATCGCTTTGCCGGTGTAGTGGAGCAGTTTTTTTTCAAGTTTTTCGATGTTAGCCATAGTTTTGTTTCAGTTATTGCGGGATTCAAAAAAAGCGACAAAACAGTCGCAAACTTTCAAAGGTATTATATAATAGACCGCATCTTAAAGATACGCTTTTACCCCTCAAACAAGGTGCCATCATGTCCTACCAACAAGAAAAACGTGTTCGACAGCTACTCACTCGTCTTGCAGGTCACATTAAAGAGCAGTTGCCGCCCAAAAAGGCCGAGCTGCTCATAGAGTACTCTAAACAGTATTTCTCCACAGTCGCGTATGAAGACTTGGCTGAGCGTAGTATTGACGATTTATACGGCGCAGTCTTATCGCATTTTGATCTTATGTTTCAGCGTGAGCAAAATGAAATTAAAGTCCATGCTTTTAATCCGTCTCAAGAAGAGCACGGTTGGAATTCCTCTCACACCGTGATCGAGATCGCTGTCGATGATGCCCCCTTTCTGGTGGATTCGGTGCGTATGGAAATCAACCGACGTGGTTTTTTGATTCATTTTATTATTCACATGGGCGGCATGAAAGTTCGCCGTAGTGCCAACCACCGCATTCAAGAAATTTTAGCGAAAGATTACCATGGTAAGGATTCTTTAATTGACGCGCCCATCTATTTAGAGGTGGATCGTCAAACGGACCCTGATGTTTTAAAAAGTCTGGAAGAGTCTCTGACGCGGGTTCTTAATGATGTTCAGATGGCTGTGGGTGATTGGCATACGATGCTCGAGCACTTGGATCAGTCTTTGATGGAGTTGGAGCAAAATCCGCCACCGTTAGACCCTGCTGAGGTGACTGAGTCCAAGGCTTTCTTGCGTTGGTTAAAAGAAAACTTCATTTTCTTTGGTTGTCGCGATTATTGCTTGGTTGAAGAAAACGGCAAAAAAGCCCTAGAGGCAGTGCCTGGTTTGGGTGTCGGTGTCTTGCGTGAGCATACCGAAAATCATCAGCGCCATTTGTCTGAAATGCCGCCTGAAGCGCGAAAGCTTGCCTTATCGCCACATATTTTGATTATTGCAAAAACCAATACGCGTTCAACGATTCATCGCGCAGCGTACACGGATTACATCGGGGTTAAGCGCTTTGATAAAGCCGGCAATATTATCGGCGAGCGTCGTTTTATTGGTTTGTACACCTCATCTGCGTACAACAGCAACCCTAAGCATATTCCATTTTTACGTTTAAAAGTGGCTAAAGTGCTTCAGCAATCGGGCCTGTCGCCGCATGGTCATGCCGGTAAAAACTTGCTGAATATTTTAGAAACCTTACCGCGCGATGATTTGTTTCAGGCAGTGGCGGATGAGCTTTTGCATTTGTCGATGGGTATTTTTCATTTGCAAGATCGTCAGCGTACCAAACTGTTTATGCGCAAAGACAGCTATGGTCGCTTTTACTCTTGTTTGGTCTACTTGCCGCGTGAAAGTTTCAACACGGCGCTGGTTCACCAAATGCGTGATATTTTGGGTGAGGCTTTAAGTGCCACGGAAGTCACGTTTACAACAACCTTTAGTGAGTCTGTCCTGGCTCGCGTTCATTTTATGATTCGCGTCAAAAAAGGGGCGGAGCTTGATGTTGATCCTGCAGTACTCGAGGCCAAGTTGGTTGAGGTTTCTCGCTCTTGGGTGGGCGATTTACACACGGCTTTGGTTGAACACTTTGGCGAGGCCAATGGCGTTGTTTTATTTAATAAGTATCGCCAAGCGTTTTCCGCCAGTTTCAGAGAGGCCTATAATCCTCGTACGGCTGTCTATGATATCGAGCATATTGAGCAGCTATCGGATGATAAGCCTTTGGGTATGCATTTCTATCGTCCTCCAGGTGAAGACGGAGCGGCGTTTTGTTTTAAAGTGTATCAGCGTTGCAGCACGATTCCCTTGTCTGATGCCTTGCCTATCTTGGAGAACATGGGTTTTCGAGTGATTGGCGAACAGCCGCATGAGGTTCGACTGCCTGGTGGTCTGAGTGTCTGGATTAATGATTTCAATATGGTGTTGAAGGTTGATAAAGCCTTCGATGTCCCCAGGGTTCGTAATAATTTCCAACGGGCATTTGCCGCTGTTTGGTTGGATCGTGCTGAGAATGATGCGTTTAACAATCTCGTCATTAATGCCAACATGAACTGGCGCACGGTGAACTTGTTCAGAGCCTATGCCCGCTATTTTAGGCAAGCAGGTACGAGTTTTTCGCAAGATTATTTAGCCCGCACCATGATGCTTAACGCAGATATCACTGAAATGCTAGGCCAGTATTTTGATCTGCGTTTCAACCCTGAGCTTAAGCGCAATGAGGATGCACTAGAACGTTTGGAAAAACGCATTTTAGAAGCGCTTGAAGGTGTAAGCAACTTAGATGAAGACAGAATTTTGCGTCGCTACTTGGCGGCGATTAAAGCCACGCTGAGAACCAACTTTTTTCAGAAGAATGCTGAAGGCCGTTTTTTATCGTATATCTGCTTTAAGTTCGATCCAAGCATCATGCCTGACCTGCCTCGTCCTTTGCCGATGTTTGAGATTTTCGTCTTCTCTACGCGCTTTGAAGGTGTGCATTTGCGCGGTGGTCGTGTTGCCCGTGGCGGCCTGCGTTGGTCGGATCGTCAGGAAGATTTCAGAACTGAAGTCTTGGGCTTGATGAAAGCGCAAAAGGTGAAAAATGCCCAGATTGTGCCAGAAGGGGCCAAGGGCGGTTTTGTGGCTAAGAAATTGCCGATGAATGGCACGCGTGATGAAATTCAGCGTGAGGGCGTGGCTTGCTACCGTCTATTTATTCGCGCGCTTTTGGATTTGACGGATAACTTGGTCGATCAAAAAGTCGTTCATCCTAAAGGGGTGGTTCGTTACGACGAAGACGATACCTATTTGGTGGTGGCTGCTGATAAGGGCACGGCCACATTCTCTGATATTGCCAATGAAATTTCAGTGGCGCATGGCTTTTGGCTGGGTGATGCTTTCGCTTCGGGCGGCGCAACCGGTTATGACCATAAAAAAATGGGTATTACGGCTCGCGGTGCTTGGGAGTCGGTTAAGCGCCATTTTCGTGAAATGGGGATGGATTGCCAGCATGAAGACTTTACCGCGGTGGGTATTGGTGACATGGCGGGTGACGTGTTTGGTAATGGTATGTTGTGCTCTAAGCACACGCGCCTGATCGCCGCCTTTAACCACATGCACATCTTTTTGGATCCTAACCCAGATGCTGCGACGAGCTATGAAGAGCGCAAGCGTTTATTTAATCTGCCGCGCTCAAGCTGGGAAGATTATAATGCTGAGCTTATCTCCAAAGGCGGCGGTGTTTTTAATCGCGCCGCGAAAGTGATTCACCTGTCCGATGAAATCAAAGAAGCGTTAGATATTCGAAAAGACAGCATGGTGCCTAATGAGTTGATTCAAGCGATACTCAAAGCGCCGGTCGATCTTTTGTGGAATGGCGGCATTGGTACCTACGTTAAAGCTTCGCATGAGGCGCATGTGGATGTGGGTGATCGCGCCAATGATGGCTTGCGTATCAACGCTGCAAGCCTTCGTTGCAAGGTTGTGGCTGAGGGCGGTAATCTTGGTTTCACTCAGGCGGCGCGCGTAGAGTATGCTTTAAATGATGGCCGTATCTATACTGATTTTATTGATAATTCTGCTGGCGTTGACTGCTCTGATCATGAGGTGAACATCAAGATTTTGCTTAACCAAGTGGTGGCGGCTGGCGATATGAGCATGGAGCAGCGCAATGAGCTTTTAGCGTCTATGACTAAAGAAGTGGGCGAGCTCGTACTCAAAGATAATTACATGCAAACGCTGGCGATCAGCTACGCCATGAACCGTGTGAGGACTAATTTTGATCTTTACTCGCGTTATTTGTCAGGTTTGGTTCATTCGAAAAAGATCGATTTGGCTTTGGAGGGCTTGCCCGATTCAAAAGCCTTGAGTCGCCGGCAAGCTGAAGGTAAATCGTTTGTCGCGCCAGAGTTGGCGGTATTACTTTCCTATTGTAAGACCTTGCTCAAGGCTGAAATCCTGGGCTCTAAATTGCCGGAAGATGATTACCTTTCCCAAATTCTTGAGGCTGAGTTTCCCGCCATTTTGCGTGAACGCTGTGGCGACCACATGAAACAGCATAGCTTACGCCGTGAAATCATTGCCACTCAATTGGTGAATACGGTGGTCAATGAAATGGGTGTGACGTTCGTCAATCGTCTGCGTGAAGAGACAGGCTCTTCGGTTTCGCAAGTGGTGCGTGCCTTTACTGTGGCTCTCGTGGTCTTTGATAAGCCGAGCATGATGGACGAAATCTTTAAGCTTGATTTAAAAGTCACGACCCAGGTGCAGTTTATTTTGATGCAAAAACTCAATCAATTGGTGCGCCGTGCCACACGTTGGTTGTTGCGTAACCGCCGTGGCATCATGGACATTAAGGCTATGACGGAGCAATTCGCGGAACCCGTGCAGGTGTTGTCTGGCAATTTGACTAAGTTTTTGCCACAGAAAGATCGCGATTTGCTTAAAAAACGTATCGATAAACTCATTGATTCAGGTGTGCCAAAATCGGTGGCGCATAAGTTTGCAACCTGTACGTATCAATTTGCGGCTTTGGACATTGTTGAAGCCGCTAAAGCCTGCAAGCAGCCCTTGGAAGACGTGGCGCGCATGTACTTCGAGGTGGGCAATGTTTTTGACTTGAACTGGTTCCGTGATCGCTTATTAGAATACGAAACCAATAATCAATGGCAAGCCTTGGCCCGCTCAGCGTTTCGTGATGAGCTGGATACGTATCAACGTATGTTGGCCGTGAACATTATTCGCAAAATGCCCTCTGATGATATGAAAGCTGAAGATGTGATCGCGTTATGGGTAGAGGCCAACAGCCGTGTGGCCAAGCGCTGGCAGTATCGGATTGAGGCGATGCGAGCAGCGAATGTTGTTGAGCCAGTGATGTTTTCTGTTTGCTTGCGTGATTTGTTTGATTTGGCGCAGTCAAATCGCCGCATCACGTTGAGTAAAGTCGAATGAGTTTGCGTTTAGCGGTGGTTGGCGCAACCGGGCTGGTGGGTGAAACCCTGCTGGATATTTTGGGCTCGCGGAAAGCTTTGCCTGAAGCTTTATACCTGGTGGCCAGCCAGCAATCAGCGGGCGAGATTTTGGATGTCGGCAATAAACCTTTTGAGGTTCAAAGCCTCGAAGATTTTGATTTTAGCTTGGTCGATGTGGCGATTTTTTCGGCGGGTGAAGCCGTTGCTAAGCAATATGCGTCCAAGGCGATCAAGGCGGGCTGCACGGTGATCGATAACTCCAGCGCTTTTCGCTACGATGATGATGTGCCTTTGGTGATTCCTGAGGTCAATGGCGAACGTCTAAAAACGATTGTCCGACCATGTGTGATCGCCAACCCTAACTGTTCAACTATTCAAATGCTCATGGCGATTCACCCTTTGCGTGCGCTTGCCAAACTTGAGCGTATTGATGTGGCCACGTATCAATCGGTCAGCGGGGCAGGGCGTGATGCGCTCAATGAATTGGTGATGGAAACGCGTGCCTTGTTAAATATGCAGTCTTACACGCGAAAAGTTTTTCCTAAGCAAATTGCCTTTAATATGATTCCGCATATTGATGCGTTTCAAGACAATGGCTATACGCGCGAAGAAATGAAAATGGTTTGGGAAACCCGCAAGATTTTTGCGGATGAAACCATTGAAGTTAATCCTACCGCGGTGAGGGTGCCGGCGTTTTATGGTCACGCCGAAGTGCTGCACTTGCGATTCGCATCTCCCGTTAGCGCTGAGCTTGCCACTGAGCGATTGAAAAAAGCACTGGGCGTCAAGGTGCTCGATCGCCGAAAAGACGGCGGCTATCCTACACAAGTGGGTGACGCATCTGGCAGCGATGACGTTTTTGTGGGCCGTATCCGCAATGATTTAAATAACCCTTGCGGTTTAAATTTATGGGTGGTGGCCGATAATCTTCGCAAAGGCGCCGCGCTCAATGCCCTTCAAATCGCCGAGAGGTTATAAACTGTGTTGCCAGAGAGACTATTTAAAGACGTTGTCTTACCCCCGCTTCTGCTTGCTTTTTGTTTTTCTGAAGTGGAGGTTTTCCTTCAAAGCGCCTTCGCTTCATTTGGTATGGGTTCTTCTGCACGAGTTCGCGCAAGTATGATCATTTTGTCTTTGCTTCAAGGGGCTATGTTTGGCGTGTCCTGGTTTAGCTGTTTAAGCTGCTTGAGTTTTGCGTTTGCGACCTTAATGAAAACGTTTCAGAACCCGGTGGCTCGCTCATTGTTGCAATCTACGATGTTCTTAGCAAACAGCAGGCCGCCGATGTTAGCGAGTATCGCAGTGGCGACCATAGCATTTCTCACGTATGCGGTCAGTTCTTTTTTAGGGCGTTTGCTCTTTGATCGTTGCTTTAGGTCAGCGCCGACATCACCCTCCCTGAGCGCCCCACGCCTTGCCGGGTAGATCTTGAGTTTTTTGAGCCGGCCCGTTTTTCGGCTTCGACTGAGATTTTTTACATAGGCGAAAATAACACTCTCTTAAGATTTCCTTAAGGTTACTTTCTTACAATAACAGCGTAGAACCTGAAAAGGTAAGAGAGAAATGGCAGTACAATCACAAAAAACAAGCTCAGCAGCTATCTTTGGTAAATTGTTGAAGGCTAGCGTTGCCGCTCCTGCGCCCAAATCAGTTGACGTTGATAGCGTTATTGGCATATCAGCTGTGCGTCCTAGGGCTTTCTTCGAGTCTGCTCCGGCGGCCCATGATAACGTACAGACAGTGAGCTTAGACTACTTGGCTGCCTTGTCTGATAATGGTGCTAAAGCATTGTCTGATGCTCAATTGAGCTTCGCCGCTGACTTGGCCTCAAATATTCATTTGACCCTTTCGCATCGTTTGCAAGCCATTGAGGCGAGCATCAAAGCGACAAACACTAACGAATTTCCTGAGCAGCAAGTAAGATTAGACGAATTGCGCCAGCGTGCCTTGGCCGCTAAAGAGCAGCTTGCCCTGGTCAGAGACGCTCAAGCTAAAATTCAAGCTCAGTCAGACCATAAAGCTGAAGCTAAGCATGTAGCGTCACCACGATAAACCAATCCAAGGATGATGATTTAAAGAAAGCCCGGCTCTGCCGGGTTTTTTTTATGCGGGCATTGGTATATGATGAGCCCCTTATTATCAAAGGGGTAGCTGCGTGTTAAAAGCATTGGTTTCAGCGATTTTGGTTGTCAGTGTGGCTGGTTTTGCTTGGGCCTTGGAGCCGGCGCATTTAAGCCAAGTCAGCCCATCATCAGCTGATCTTTCGTCTCAAGCGCAAAGCGCTTCTGCCGTATCGGATAACGCGGATGATCAAGCCCTTGAACAGCAATATCAACAATTGAGTGCTGACAAGCAAACTCTGCAGACCGAGCTTTCGCAGTATCAAGCACAGCACAATGCTGATGAAACCATGATCAGTGAGCTGCAAGCACAAAATCAAAACCTCACCCAGAGTATGAACAGCTTGCGCGCGACGATGTACCAGCTCACGACTCATTTGCAAGCGGCTCAAACATCGTTGGCCCAACAGGCCAGCCAACAAAGCTTGAGTCGCGAGAAATTACCGAGTTTCAAACGCAGTTTAATTGTGCAAACCCATCGCGCGGTGATTTGCGCCCAAGATCAAGATTGTACCTTGCGGCGTCATCTGGGCCTTAAAGATGAAGACAAACTACAGCCTGTGGAAGTGCAACAAATGCTAAACAGTCGTTATTTTATGCCGGTGACATTATCAGTATTGGTTTTTGTGGTTTTGCTGTTGGGTTTGATGACGCTGTTGGCCTGGCGTGATCGGCGTAAACAGTTTGAAAAAGGCAAAACGCTCTCGGCGTCTCAGTCAGACTATGAGGCGATGGCCGGTGAAAATTTAGCCGATACACGCTTGGATATGGCGCGTGCCTTGATTGAAATGGGCGAGAAGAAGGCGGCGATTGAAGCTTTAAATGAAGTGTTGGCCTGCGGTGATGAATCACAGCAAGCTGTGGCACAACGTTTGTTGGCTAAAGTGAAATGAAACGCTTTGCGCTCGCTTTAAATTACCTCGGTACAGAGTATAAGGGGTGGCAATCTCAACCGGGATTGTCAACTGTCCAGGGTGAGCTTGAGCGTGCATTGTCGTCTGTGGCCAACGAGCCAATCGCTGTTTTTTGTGCTGGTCGCACCGATGCCGGTGTGCATGCGGCTAAGCAGGTCGTGCACTTTGATACCACAGCAGAGCGTGATCTTTATAATTGGGTGTTAGGTGTCAACTCTAATTTACCCAAAGACATTGCAGTGAAATGGATGCAGCCTGTCGGTGAAGACTTTCACGCGCGTTTTTCAGCGACTGCCAGGCATTACCGTTATTTTTTATATCATCAGCGTAATCGGGATAGCTTATTGCAGGGGCGGGCGGCGCATCACTGTATGCCTTTAGATATTGCTAGTATGCAAACGGCGGCCGCATATTTTTTGGGTGAGCACGATTTTAGTTCGTTTCGCGCGATAGAGTGTCAAGCGAACACGACGGTACGCACCGTCAGCCGTATCGAATTAACAGCGCATAATAATCTTTTGTGTTTAGACATCAAAGCTAATGCTTTTTTGCATCACATGGTGCGTAATATCATGGGCACCTTGTTGGCAGTGGGCGCGGGTAAGGAAAAGCCCGAGTGGGTAAAGGATGTGATCGAAGCCAAGGATCGAACGGTCGCGGGTATAACCGCGCCGGCTGAAGGTCTGTACATGGTGGATATCGATTACCCTAAAGTGTTCGATTTTCCCAAGGATCCTTTGTTTCATTTGTTTAATACGTAGGCGTGAAGATGAGTGCATTACCGATTGGTGTCTTTGATTCTGGTGTGGGCGGGTTAACGGTTTTAAAGGCGTTACAAGCTGTTTTGCCGAACGAATCCTTTGTGTATTTGGGCGATACTGCGCGTTTGCCTTATGGTACCAAAAGCCCAGAAACGGTGGCCCGTTATGCCTTGCAGGCCAGCGACGCCTTGATGGCGCACACCCCGATCAAAGCGTTGGTGGTGGCGTGTAATACCGCTTCGGCCTTGGCTTACGACGCCTTGGTTGAACACCATCAGGATTTGCTAGTCATTGATGTGGTGCGTCCCGGCGCACAAGCGGCCGTTGACCGCTCAGTCAATGGCGATATTGCGGTGATTGCGACAGAAGCCACCGTGCGGGCTGAGGGGTATCAAAAAGCGATAAAAGCCTTAAACCCGAATGCGCAAGTGCATGCTCACAGCGCGAGTGTGTTAGTGGCCTTGGCGGAAGAGGGTTGGTGTGATAACGATGTGGCGGTCGCGGCCGTTGAGCACTACTTGCGGCCTTTACTCGAAGAGGATGCTGCGTTTAAGCCAGATTGTTTGTTGCTCGGCTGCACACATTTTCCCGTGCTATTGCCAGCCATTGAGATGGTGATTAATGAATCGATTCATATCGTCGACTCTGCCACAGCCACGGCCATGTCGGTGGCCAGACAATTGGCAGAAGCCAATTTGCTGTGTGCCAATGGCGTATCAAAAACCGATTTTTTGGTCACGGATTCACCGGCGCGTTTTGCGCGTGTGGCCAAACAATTTCTGGGTGTGACATTGTCTGAAAGTGATGTGCAGACCTGTCACCTTGGTTGAAATCCTATCAAGGATAGTGCTAAAGTTTCAAAAAATGTCGAGGTAAGACATGAGCTGGATAAAAAAACTGATTCCCTCTAAAGTGCGAACGAATGCAAGCCATAAGCGCAACATTCCTGAAGGTGTGTGGTGTAAGTGTGATAAATGCAAATCCGTACTGTATAGCGAAGAGCTCAATAAAAGTGAACAGGTTTGTCCACGTTGTGGGTATCATCAATACATCAGTGCGCGTGATCGCTTAAAAAATTTTTTTGATCAAGGTCAATTTCAAGAAATTGCGGCCGACGTTGAAGCGGTTGATCGCTTGAAATTTAAAGACAGTAAGAAGTATAAAGATCGCCTTTTGGCCGCTCAAAAACTCACCGGGGAAAAAGAAGCTTTGGTGTGTGGTCTAGGTAAACTTAAGCACATGTCATTGGTGGCGTGCGCCTTTGAGTACAAGTTTATTGGCGGCTCGATGGGCTCTGCTGTGGGCGAGCGTTTTGTTCAAGGTATTAATCAGGCCTTAAAACACCAGGTGCCTTTTGTGTGTTTCAGTGTGAGTGGTGGTGCTCGCATGCAAGAGGGCTTGGTTTCTTTGATGCAAATGGCAAAAACCAGCGCGGCGTTGAAAAAACTTGCTAATGCCAAATTGCCGTATATTTCTGTGCTCACGAACCCAACCATGGGTGGGGTGTCAGCCAGTCTCGCGATGCTGGGCGATGTGATTTTGGCTGAACCGAATGCCTTAATCGGCTTTGCAGGGCCTCGTGTGATCGCACAAACGGTGCGTGAAACCTTACCACCGGGGTTTCAGCGCAGTGAATTTTTGCTTGAGCACGGCCATATTGATGCGATTGTTGATCGCCGAGAAATGCGCGATGAAGTGGCTGCCTTGTTAGCAAAAATGATGCATCAGAAAACCGCTTAGAGCATTTTGTTGCATGAATACAAAGCTCGATGAGTTATTAAACCCCCTTGAGGTTCACCCGCGATGGCCGTTTGATCGGCTCAAACAGTTTGCCGCTGAAAAATCTCTTAATTATCTGGATGCTTATGTGGTAGCAGTGACCGGCACCAACGGTAAAGGTTCCATGGTTGCAGCGCTTGAAGCGTTGTGTATTGCGAAAGGTTTGCGTGTAGCCAGTTTTTCTTCACCGCATTTGCTGTCAGTGACTGAGCGTATTCGTTTTCAAGGTCAGCCAGTTTCTGAATCCTCTCTCTTGGCCGCACTTAAGACCGTTTTGCCTTTGGCGGATGAATTGGGGTATTTTACGGCTTTGTTTTTTACGGCGATCATTTTGTTTCAAGCTCAGAAACTCGATGTGGTGATTTTGGAGGTCGGTGTGGGTGGCCGCTTGGACCCGATTAATATTGTTGATGCTGATCTCTGTATCATCACGCAAGTGGCCTTGGATCACCGCGAAGTGCTCGGTGATACCCGTGATGCGATTGCCTACGAAAAGGCTGGTTTAATGCGAAAAGGCGCTTGGTGTGTGTTTTGCGAAGCGGATCGCCCTAAGATGGTTGATGACGAAGCACGACGGATCGGTGCGAAGCTTGTATGTTTGGGGCGCGATTTTAAGGTTACTCAATCTTACGGGGCGAAAAGTTTTTCGGATGAATTGATGGCATCAGTTTTGGCAATTAATAAACGTTGGCCATTGACCCTTGACGAGAATACGGTCGTTAAAACTTTGTTAAATATCCAACCGCTTGGGCGCTGCCAACTGCTGGATACCGAGCCTAAAATACTGCTCGATGTAGCGCATAATCCTGCAGCCTGTGAGCGCTTAGCTCTGCGCTTAAAGGCGCGTGGTCTGTCGCCTGATGTGACCTTGTGCCAGTTTAAGGGCAACAAAGCGGTTGCGGAGAGTTTAGGGTTTTTGCGCGATCAGCTGGGTGAGGTGTTTGTTTTCCCTAAATTGGGAGAGAAAATGTTGCCGCCCGAGGCTATGCAAGCTGTATTGCATGATGTCGGCATTGCAGCTATCAGGCCGTTTTCAAAGCTAGAAATAGCCTTCGATGAGGCGCTTAGCCGGGCGCCTAAAGACGGCGTAATTCTCGTCTTTGGCTCTTTTCTCTTGGTCGGCGCTGTGATAGCTTTGTTAAAAGGGAGGGGCTTATGGATTACAAAACCAAACGCCGTTTAGTGGTTGCCATTATTATCATCGCCTTGGCGGTGATTTTCTTGCCAGCGTGGTTTGGCTCGCGTAAGCAACCGGTGGCAACGAGTTTTAAGGAAGTGCCGAATCAGCCTGCTGTGCAAAAACCGGATGCGATCAAAAATCAAGCCCCTGAAACGATTGCGAAGAACTTTCAAGCGCAAGGTCCCGTGGTTCCAGAATCACCATTAAATAACAAAGTACCTGCCACGCCTGAAGTTCAGTCGAAGCCAGCGCCTGCAGCTGCAGCAGCGCAGCTTAAAATACCGGTGCCCGCTAAAGCCGTGGCGGCCACTCAGGCTAAACCCGTCAAACCGATTAAAAAGCTCGCTGAGACTCAAGATCAAACCCCAGTGGTCGATGATTTTTCCGGCACGGGTGGTTCAGACTCCGTTCAGATTCACGAAGATGCTTTGGCGCATTTGCCGAATATTTCTGTTCGAAAAAATGATGCGACAAGCGAGAATGTCGTGGATTATCATCAGCGCGAAAAATTGGCTAAGGCTCAGAATCATGCTTTTGTGATTCAACTCGCGAGCTTTAATTCGCCTGTGCCGGGAAGACAGTTGGTGGCTAAGCTTCGAGAGGCGGGTTATGTGGCCTTTATGCAAACTGCTGAAATTCATAGCAAGCAAAAGCATCGCGTGTACGTTGGGCCGTTTACACAGTTACAGCAAGCAGAAGCTATGTTGCATATCATTGATAAAAAGCTGCACATGCACGGTTATGTGCATGACTTTAAACCTACAGTGATGATTCCCTAATGGCAACGTTTGATATTGTTTTACTCGTCATTGTGCTCCTATTTGGCGTGCTTGGTTTTATTCGTGGCTTTGTTAAGCAGCTGATTGTGACCCTGGTGTGGTTTGTTGGTTTCGGGCTTGCGATCGTGTTCACACAAACCTTGGCAGCGCATACCGGCAAATACATTCATAATCCAGACATTAATCAAACAGTGGCTTTCTTGTTGATTTTCTTTGCCACTTGGATTGTTGGCACGATCATTAAGCTGATTATCGTCAGTGGACTGGGTGGTTTGAGTTCGAGCACGGGTGGACGATTTGTAGGTTTTGTGCTGGGTTTGCTTGAGGGCGCGAGTTTATGTGTGTTGCTTATTTTTATCATTCAAAATTCAAACCAGCAAACGGCAAATTGGTTTAACACGGCCATGCTGGTTCCACCTTTGGAACATGCAGCCGCTTGGATGCAGCACTTTGCGTTTAAAGCTGTTGCCGCTAAACCTTAATTCAATTTTATAGTAGGGTCTTTTTGCAATTCATTTTTCCAAGCGAAAGCTGAAGGGGTTGAGGCCAAGTTGTTTATTATTTGAGGCGAATAGCTAACCCTATTTAACGAAAATAATGAGCAATTTGGATCAACTTTACTCAGTTTGCAGCGTGAAAATGAATTGTAAACAGACCCTATTATCGCTGGCTGGGTTTCGTTTGCTGTGAAGCTTGAGCTTGTTGGCGAACGCGAGTTTGCATGTCACGTTCTTGCTGAATCCTTTGACGGGCTTCCCAAACACGCAGTGGGTCTTGAAAGCTTGTAGACTCCAGTGCAACATCCACGGCTTTTTTCATTTCTTGGGTTTTTTCCATTAAGGCGTCGTCATTCTTGGCGAGCTCGTTGGCCATTTCATTGCTCAATTCGCAGGCCTGTACAGCTGCAGTCGCTAAGGTTTCTTCAGCATTTTGAGCATTGGTGGTTTCAATGACAGTGATGATGCGTCTTGGGATATCACTCATGCGCGACCTCGTGAGCTGGTGAGTTTTTTCAAGGTTTGAAACGTAGCAAGGTAGGGCGAGTCTTTGTTGGGTTCTTCGCTCAGGAAGCTATCGGGTGTTAGGCCGGCTAAAATACGCATGGCTGACTGTTTTTGTTCATCCGTTAACGCCGTTGATAGAGGGTTTCCACTACTGTTTTTGCACTGTTCAAAGGTTTGTTTCATGTTGGTTTCTAGGGTGTCTAGGTAGCTTGTGAGTTTTGTTTTTCGTTCTTGAAGATCATTGTCTAGCGCTTGTATCTGATCGTTGACTTTGTCTTTAAGTTGTCTAAGGTTTGTTAATGCTTGTTCTGGTGGTAAGGCTTTGGCATCCAGCGCTTCTGGATAGCTGTGAGCGGTGGACATCACATCTTGCTGGTCCATCGCGCGCTCCTCGAGGGCGCTCGCAATGCGCTCCAGCTCACTGCGTTGTAGCAAATAGTTAAGGTGCGCGCGAACCATGCGTCGTAGCAAGTATTGTGAGGCGTTATCTCCCTGTTTCTTACGGGTAAATAAGCCTTTTTTTCGCTGAGGTTCAGGCGCAACAGCCTGTTCTAAAAGCTTATCAGCTTCTTTAGCGCTAACGTTTAGGCGCTCGAACGCTTTTCGAAGATAGGGTTCCATGAGCAAGTGTTGGCGAACATCGGAGCGAATGGTTTGGCTGCCTTTAAGGGCGTTAAGGCGTTTTCGTTTGAACAGGGCTTTGAGTTTTGATGTCATGCCATTGACTCGTTGTTTAAAAGGGTTAACATGGCGAGTTGTAATCCAACTCTTACAGAGCTTAGCAAAAAAAACTGCCTATGAACAGCCTGCCAACCTTAGACGAATTCTTAGCGTGCCCAACGCCGAAAGCCTGGCTTGAGCGTGCCGAGCAAGAGCCCGAGATTCTACTGATTGACCACGCCAATTGTGAGAAAAAGGCGGCAGCCACCGCTAATAATATGCTGCAGCGTTATGTGGGCTACCCAGAGCTTTTGGATAAGATGTCGCCTTTGGCGCGTGAAGAGCTTTTGCATTTTGAGAAAGTGTTGAGCTTGATGAGAGAGCGTCAAGTCGAATACCTTTCTTTAACGCCTGGGCGCTATGCGCAAGCGCTAAACAAAGCCACACGAAAAGCTGAGCCTGAGCGCTTGATTGACCGGCTAATTATTGGCGCTTTTATCGAAGCGCGATCATGCGAGCGTTTTCATGCCTTAATTCCTCATGTCGATGAAAGCTTAGGCAAATTTTATAAAACCTTGTTCGCGGCAGAAAAGCGCCACTTTCAAAATTATTTAAAATTGGCCTACCGTTACGCCAAAGAAGATATTGCTGCGCGGATAGAATTTTTTGCTACACTGGAGGCTGACTTAATTAATTCGCCGGACCCAGAGTTTCGTTTTCACAGCGGCCTGCCGGTTTAAAAGGAGAGAAATCATGGTCAAAACGTGTTTAGTCACAGGCAGTGCCTCGGGTATTGGTTTGGGTGTTGCAACCTATTTTTATGCGCAGGGCTTAAATGTGGTGCTCACGGATGTTAATTTGGATGCGGCCAAAGCGGCGCAAGCCAAATTAGACCCTGCAGGCGAAAGAACGCTGGCAGTCAAAATGGATGTCACCAATGAGGGGGATGTGGCATCGGCCTTTGCTGCGGTGCTTGCGCGTTTTTCATCAGTGGATGTGGTGATCAACAATGCCGGTATTCAAGTCATTTCTCCCATTGATGAGTTTCCTTTAGCCGATTGGGAAAAAGTGCAAAAAATCAATCTAACGGGTAGTTTTTTAGTGGCGCGTGAAGCCATGCGTTGCATGAAAAAAACCGGCGGTGGCCGCATCGTGTTTATTGGTTCGATTCACTCGCATGAAGCGTCAAGCAATAAGTCGGCTTATGTGGCTGCGAAACATGGTTTAATGGGCTTGATGCGCTCGGTCGCGAAAGAGGGTGCTGCGCATCATATCGGGGCCAATATGGTGAACCCAGGCTTTGTGAAAACGCCGTTGGTGGAAAAGCAAATCCCTGAACAGGCCAAGCAACTCGGCATTTCAGAAGACGAAGTGATTAAAACTGTGATGCTCGGTAAAACCTTAACCGGTGAATTCACCACGGTTGAAGAAGTCGCGCGAGCCTGCTTTTTCTTCGGCACCTTTCCAAGCTTGGTGTTAACCGGCCAGACATTGCTGCTCACACACGGTTGGCATATGGAATAGGGCCAGGGTTTTTTGCGGTGCATAATATCAGTGCTGTAAGTCGCAGATTTATGCGCTCACCTTTATTGGCCTCGCGTTTCTCTTTCGCAGGGACGCTTTTCGCCATCCATGGCCGCTCTCTTACGGCATCCATGCCTCCAGAAGCCCTGCGAAAGAGAACCCATCGCCCAAACCAGTGAGCACATAAACGTATCTTGTGGCATGGTTCTCAGGGCCTGCGATACATGGACGTAAGGGAGCAGGAAGGCAGGAGCCTGTTCCTGGGAAGCATGCCACAAGATGCGATGTGCGAGCGGTTTTCGTGGAATTGGAGCTCTCAGGCGCTCTGCTTAATGACTTTCACCGTATCGGGTATCACGAGCTGGCCTTCAGTGTGAGCCTGTATCGTTTCAATCGATACGTCTTCAGCGCGTTCAAGCAAATGAAAGGCGCCGTCTTGAATTTTGAAATAACCGTATTCTGTGAACACATCCGTGATGCAGTGCTGTGCGGTGAGTGGCAAAGTGCATTCGCGCAGTAGTTTAGGTTCGCCGTCTTTGCTGATGTGGGTCATCGCCACTAAAATGCGCTTGGTCCCGGCCACCAAGTCCATCGCGCCACCCATACCTTTGACAAGTTTGCCGGGAATCATCCAAGATGCGATTGAGCCATGCTGGTCCACTTCAAACGCCCCTAGAATCGTCAGGTCAATATGGCCGCCGCGGATCATGCCAAAGCTATCACTCGAAGAGAAATACGCCGCCCCTTTCACCGCGGTGACGGTTTGTTTGCCGGCGTTCACAAGGTCTGCATCCACCTCGCCTTTGTTAGGGTAAGGGCCCATGCCGAGCAAGCCGTTTTCCGTTTGTAGCATCACGTCCAAATGTTCGGGAATGTGGTTGGCGACCAAGGTCGGAATGCCGATACCTAAGTTAACATAGTTGCCGTCTTTGATTTCTTGTGCGATGCGTGCGGCAATTTGATCACGTGATAATGGCATATTATTGGCCCTCCGCCAGGGTTAAACGTTCAATGGGTTTTTCAAATTGCCCTTGAATGACACGATTGACATAGATGCCGGGCGTATGAATATCGTCGGGGTCTAGCGCACCTGCGGGCACGATTTCCTCGACTTCGGCGATGGTGATTTTACCGGCCGTGGCCATTTCAGGGTTAAAGTTACGCGCGGTTTTTCGGTAAACCAGGTTGCCCATGGTGTCCGCTTTCCAGGCTTTGATTAAAGCGAAGTCAGCGGTGAGCGCCTTTTCCATGAGGTAGAGTTTACCGTCGAATTCACGGGTTTCTTTACCTTCAGCCACCACGGTGCCCACACCAGTCGGCGTGTAAAATGCAGGGATGCCTGCACCACCTGCACGAATACGCTCGGCCAGTGTGCCTTGTGGAATAAGTACGGCTTCTAGCTCGCCCGATAACACTTGTTCGGCATAGATTTTGCATTCGCCGACATAGGAGCCAATGACGGTCTTAATTTGTTTGTTCTCCAGCAAGCGGCCAAGGCCAAAACCATCGATGCCAGCGTTATTGGAAATAATGGTAAGATCGTTAAGTGAAGTTTTGGCCAGCCGGTGTAAAAGATTTTCAGGAATGCCGCACAGGCCGAAGCCGCCGCACATCAGTGTCATACCGGATTCAATGCCCGAAAGAGCCTCTTCGTAGGTTTGGCAAACTTTATTTAACCCAGCCATTGGCGATCCCCTTTATCCCTTAAGTTGGCTAAGGCTAGAGGATCGCGCTGCCTAGGTCAAGATTCAGCCAGGCAGTGATGCGTGTTTTGGTATTGCTGTAGAAAATAGAGGATCTGGACTTTATCCCCCGTGGCCATGCCGCCTTCTAGTCGGCTGCGTGTGTGACCGGCTTCATTGTAGTCAGCACCAATGATGTGGCTCAAACCTTGAGACTCACCGTTAAAACTTTCAGCGAAGTTGCTGCACGCGGCCTGAGTGTCTTTATTGGCCAGGCACATCTTATAAGCAAAGTTATCGCTATCATGCTCGATTAGCTGGGCTTGTATGTGTAAATCTTGCCCTGGGCTGGGTGTTGAATAGTCATACTTTTCAAGGCTTGATTTGAACGTGTTTACCGCTTGGCAGTAATCAGGGGAGCCAGCCAGCGCCAATGAACAAAGCGCTAAAGCCAAAAATAGAGTGGTTAAGCGTCGCATGGATTTATCTCCTTTTTTATTACGCTTTTTTAGCTATAGCCGATATCGTTCAAATGACACGATGATTCCACTAAAGATATCTACAGTATTAACCATGAACCTTAACAAAAGCTTAACGGCAATGATTTTCCCCTGATCTTCTCCCACAAAAATGCTTATTTATTAGTTATAAAATCCACTTTTTCGTCAAGTTTTGCTGTGTTTCTCTTGGCGACTTGAATTTCGAGGGACGCCTTTAAGGCATGTCTTGAAGTTTGATTTTTCGTCATCGTGAGACAAAGGCGTGATAATCCGGGGGAATTTAAACCCGGATTTTCAATGCTACGCATTTTAACTCGGTCTACCCAAGACGGTTGCTACGTTGGCTAAAACTGGCAATCTGAAGGCTCGCTGGCTTCACACACTTTCCGTGTATGAGAGCTTTGCTCAAAATGCCAATAGGGGCCGACAGGTTCTTGGTCTTGTGTGCTAGCTAAAGAGACTTCGCTGTAATAGGGCGGCTCTTTTAAACGGTAATAGCACTGAGACGCATAAGCCACTTTAGGTAGCCATTCAGCTCGGTGAAAATCATTGACCTCAGCTTGAAAGCGTTTGAATGTGGCCTGACCCACCGGCTCATCGTCGTTGGTATCGAGTGCGACAAAGGGCGTGATATCGCCTTGTCGGATTTGCAAGGCGCTAGGGCAGGTTAAAGCCAGCGATAAAACAGGCGCGCAACACAATAGCGCGCCGAGTGTGGCGTGTTTCATAGTATCTCCAGGAAAATAAGATAAGTCTTTTCACCATACGTATTATTCTGAGTAGAGCAAGTGAAACCTTGCGGTTTTTAAGTATAGAATTTTGTCAAAAAATGTGAGGCCTTATATTTTGGCCCGTTATAAACCTTAACAAGCCTTAAAAGTGTCGGTATGATGCTCGCAAATTGAATATGAAGCCGCTTTATGATCACACTCAACAATATCAATAAAACTTACACCGTGGCGGGCACCGCATACCCAGCACTTACTGGTATGAGCTTCACGGTCGAGGCTGGCGAAATCTTTGGCATCATTGGCAAAAGCGGGGCGGGTAAGAGTACCTTGGTGCGCTGCCTCAATGGGCTTGAGAAAATCACTTCCGGCGACGTTCAAATCGATGGTCAGAGTATTGTCGGTTTGAGTGATAGCGCCTTGCGACAAACGCGTCGCAGTATTGGCATGATATTTCAACATTTCAATTTATTAAGCTCGCGCACAGCCTTTGACAATATCGCTTTGCCTTTAGAGCTTGTCGGCAAAAATCAACAGGCGATCGCTGCACGTGTGAACGATTTACTGCGTTTGGTTGAGCTGGAAGGCTTGGGCGGCTCTTACCCGCATGAGCTAAGCGGTGGCCAGAAACAACGTGTGGCGATTGCCAGAGCGTTGGCGACAGAGCCTAACGTTTTGTTGTGTGATGAAGCAACGTCTGCGCTAGACCCGGAAACCACGGTTTCAATTTTAAATCTACTCAAAAAAATTAATCAAACCTTGGGTATTACGGTTGTATTGATCACGCATGAAATGGATGTGGTTAAGCAGGTTTGCCACCGTGTCGCGGTGTTGGATCAAGGTCGTTTGGCTGAGTTGGGCAAAGTGGTGGATGTGTTTATTCGGCCGCAGTCTGATGTGGCTAAACGTTTAACGCAAGCCAGCTTGCATTTGGAACTGCCTGATTCCATTAAGTCGAAGCTGCATGCGGAAAAGGCGGGGCACCCGATTGTGCGTTTGGCATTTGTGGGTGCATCTGCCGAAGTGCCGGTCACTACCTTATTGCATGATCGCTTTTCTGTAACCTGTAATATTTTGCAGGCCGACTTGCAAGTGATCGACGGTGACAGTGTGGGCTTTATGGTGTGTGAACTGCAGGGCACGCAAGAACAATCGGATGCGGCGCTTGCGCACTTACAAGCCCAAGGCATTAACGTAGAGGTGTTGGCTTATGTCTCATAGTCTAGCCTTAATGCCTTTGTTGGTCGCGACCTGGCAAACGCTTTACATGGTTTTTATTGCCAGTGTCTTGGGTATTGTTGGTGGTTTGGTGTTGGGTGTTGTTTTGTATAATACACAAACCGGCGGCTTGTGGGCGCACCGCGCTTGGCATCAGGTTCTGGGTTTTATCACGAATGTGGGTCGCTCGGTGCCGTTTATCATTCTGATGATTGCGATTTTACCGTTCACACGCTTTGTGGTGGGCACGAGCATTGGGATCAATGCCGCCATTGTGCCTTTGGTGATTGCCGCTATTCCTTATTTTGCTCGGATTGTTGAAAGTGCTTTGGGCGAAGTGCCGTTTGGTATTCGAGAAGCTGCTTTGGCGATGGGTGCGACGCAGTGGCAAATTATCACGAAGTTTTTATTGCCTGAAGCGTTGCCTGCTTTGATTCGCGGCTCGACCCTATTGATTGTCGGTTTGATCGGCTATTCAGCCATGGCCGGTGCTGTCGGCGGCGGTGGTTTGGGCGAGCTTGCCATTAACTACGGTTACGAACGTTTCGATGCCTTGGTGATGCTGGAAACAGTGGTAATCTTGGTGCTCATTGTGCAGTGGGTGCAAACCTACGGTGACCGCTTGGCCAAGCGTCCGCGTTTAAAACGGTTGGCAATCGTTGCGATTATCTTTGCTTTGCTGTGCGTGGTCTCGCAAGCGTGGCCCAAAGGTGAACAGGCGCATACGATTCGTGTGGGTATCATGGGTGGCGCAGAAGAAAACATTATGCAGGTCGCTAAGCGTGTGGCTTGGGATCGTTACCATGTGCATTTACAGTTGATTACTTTTGATGATTATGTGCTGCCCAATACAGCCCTAAATAATGGTAATTTGGATGCGAATATTTTTCAGCACGTGCCGTATTTGGATACACAAATCAAAGCGCGTCATTATAAGCTCGTACCGATTGCGAAAACCTTTATTTATCCTCTGGGTTTTTACTCGAAAAAATACACGAGTCTTTCCGCTTTGCCAGAAGGGGCCGTGGTTGCGATTCCCAATGACCCGAGCAATGAAGGCCGCGCATTATTGCTGTTGCAACAATCGGGCTTGATTAAAATGAAACCGGGTGTCGGGCTGCTTGGTACGCCAGCTTCTGTGATTCTTAACCCGTATCATTTACATTTTGTCGCTATGAATGCGGCGCAAATTCCCCGTGCTTTAAAGGATGTGGCGATGGGTGCGCTAACCAATGACTTCGTGGGCCCTGCAGGGTATACGGTGAATCAGGCGCTGTTGAAAGAAGGCAGCCATTCACCTTATGCCAACGTGATCGTGGTGCGTGCACAAGATCAGCATAAGCCGATTTTTAAAGCTTTGATTGCGGCCATGCACTCCAAGCCTGTGCTTGAAAAAACGCAAGCTTTGTTTCCGGATGGCGCGGCAATAGCGGCCTGGTATTGATCGCTTGCGCGCGAAGCTGGGTGTTGTTATTCTGCCTGTTCGATCTTAGGAGTAGCACGCGATGCGTTTTTTGATGTCTTCGGCCATGATGGCTTTAACGTGTGTGGCTTTGGCTGCGCCACATTATTCACAATCTCGTTTGAATGCGTTTCAAAGTGAGCTCAATGATGCGGCGAATCAGCCAGCTGAGTCAACTCAATCCATGCTGGCAAGCAAAGCCGTTGAAGTTCAAGATGCGCAAGTGTTTTCGGCCAGTGCTGGGCAAGATACCAAAGTCATCATGCGTTTTGTGAATCGTGATGAGCACGGCCATGCGGTTCAGGCTGTCTATTCTCCCTTGGCCAAACAAGCACAATTACAGACAGCTGTGCAAATCAACGGCAAACTGGTGAATGTACAGGTGCATTCCTTTGCGTTACAGCTCAACTCCACCACGTGGTTGGGGCAAAAGCAAAAGCACGTTGAGCTGATGAACTTGAGCCAAAGCTTAACACCTGGTCAAACTGTGCCGCTGGTGATTATCTACCGCGATGGCAGCTATGATGCCTTTGATGCAAAAGTGGTTTCGTCCAGCTAATCCTGTGAGTTTTAGGGACACGCCCTAGATTAGCTGGGTGATATCATCCAGTGAGACCAGGCGAGCCTCGCTATCCCGGCGGTGCTTGTATTCCACACGGTTTTCCGCTAGGGTTTTTTCGCCGATCACGATACGGTGCGGAATGCCAATGAGGTCCATGTCGGCAAATTTTACACCTGGGCGTTCTTTGCGGTCATCTAATAGCACATCGATGCCTTGGCTTTGAAACTTTTCGTAGAGCGCATCGGCTGCTTTTTGTACGGCTTCAGATTTATCATAACCAATCGCAATAATGACAGCGTCAAACGGTGCCATGGCTTCAGGCCATATAATGCCCCGTTCATCGTGGTTTTGTTCGATCGCAGCGGCCACGACGCGGGAAACGCCAATGCCGTAGCAACCGGCAATCACGGTTTGGGCTTTACCGTTTTCATCGAGTACATCAGCGCCCATGGCTTTCGTGTATTTATCGCCATTTTGAAAGATATGGCCCACTTCAATGCCGCGAGTAATTTCTAGTGTACCTTTACCGTCAGGGCTTTTGTCGCCCACAACAACATTTCTCAGATCATACGTATCGGTGAAGTTGGCGTCACGTTGCCAGTTCACATGACGATAATGCTCGCCGTCTTCATTCGCGCCACAAGAGAAGTTGCGTATCAGTGCGGCGGTATTGTCGGCAATGATGGGTACGCTTAATCCAACAACGCCCAGCGAACCAAAGCCTGCGCCAACGGTACTGCGAACTTGTGATTCATCGGCCATGGTTAATGGCGCCTTAACTAAAGGGTGTTTCTCGGCTTTGATTTCATTGAGTTCATGATCGCCGCGTAAGACGAGCGCAACTAAGGGGTGTTCGCTGCCTTCGACAAACAGGGTTTTTACGGTTTTCTCAACCGGTATGTCATGGTGGTTAACCAAGTCTTGGATGGTTTTTGCATTCGGTGTGGCGAACATTTCAATCGCTTTTTCGGTCTCGTCATCTGCGGCGATAGCGAAGGCCTCGGCTTTTTCGATGTTTGCTGCGTAATCACTCTCGTTGCTGAAGGCAATGCTGTCTTCGCCGGTGTCGGCGAGTACGCAAAACTCGTGTGAATTATCGCCACCGATATTGCCCGAATCGGCCATGACGGCACGAAACGTTAAACCCAGTCGGGTGAAAATATTCGTGTAAGCCTGTTTCATGTCTGCGTAGGTCTTATCTAAAGAGTTTTGTTCGAAGTGAAATGAGTAAGCATCTTTCATGACAAATTCACGTGCGCGCATGACACCAAAACGCGGGCGAATTTCATCACGAAACTTGGTTTGAATTTGATAAAAAATTTGGGGCAGTTGTTTATAGCTTCGAAGCTCGTGCTTCACCAAATCGGTGATCACTTCTTCGTGTGTAGGGCCGAGGCAAAACTCGTTATCGTGGCGATCGTTTAAGCGCAATAGTTCTTTGCCGTATTGTTCCCAGCGACCACTGTCTTCCCAAAGTTGCTTGGGTTGAACCATGGGCATCAAAATTTCTTGAGCGCCTAGCGCGTTCATTTCTTCGCGTACAACGGTTTCCACTTTTCGCAGCACGCGAAGACCCAATGGTAGCCAGGTATAAATGCCTGAACTGACTTTGCGGATAAGGCCTGCGCGTAGCATGAGCTGATGGCTAATAATCTGCGCCTCAGCGGGGGTTTCTTTAACGGTGGCCAGTAAGAACTGTGAGGCTTTCATAGTGAATCGCTTTTTATCTGTTTAAGTTCGCGAGTTTAATGGTTTTTCATAAGCGTGCCAATCCTGGCCTGATGAAAAGCTTTAAGCTTAGGTCCTTGACCTTGGGCTCAAAGGGGTTATACTTGTACGAAATAACTTACACAGAGGTGTTTTATGGGTTGGATTATTCTTATTGTCGTTTTGGTTGTAGTGGTCGGCTTTGTTTCGATCTACAATCGCTTGATTCGATTTATCGAGGCTGTTCGCAACAACGAAAAGCAAATCGATATTCAGTTAGATCGTCGCTACAAAGTGTTTCAATCGTTGATCGAAGTCGTTAAAAAATACATGAACTACGAGCAAACGACCTTGAAAGACGTGGTGGCTTTGCGTAACCAAGCGCAGGCTGCGAAAGATTCCGGTGATGCGAAAGCGCGTCAACAAGCGGAAGACAGTATTTCTAAAATTGCCGGTGGTTTGAATGTGGTGTTTGAACAATACCCTGACCTAAAAGCCAACCAGAATGCACTGCAACTGCAAGAAGAAATCGTCAACACGGAAAATAAATTGGCGTTCGCTAAACAGGCCTATAACGACAGTATCGAACGTTATAACGCAGAGAAAAAATCCTTGATTCAATCCTTTGTGGTTTCAGCGTTTAAATCGAAATTGGATGTCAACTTTGTTTACTGGAACTTGCCAGAAGAAGACATTAAGAAACAAGAAGACTACCGTGTTGATTTAGGTGATGTGAATTCAAAAAACGATAAAGAATAATGACAGTTTACAGTCAATATGCTTCACAGGCCGCGGATTGGCGCGGCCAACTTCGTAAAAACTCACAGCGCACGACGATGGTTATTTTCATCTTCCTGCTGTTGTATGTGTTTGTCGGCTTGTTGATCGATTTGTTTTTTCACCACACAGGTATGGTGCAGCTCGCGCAGCAACAATACCCCACGCAAGCCTATGTGCCTTTAGGCCAGGTTTTTATAGACCTGGTCACGTTTAAAATCATTCCTTGGGCTACCTTGATCATGCTGGCAGTTGCCGTGGTTTCTTTGTTGATTACGTATAGCCTCTATGATCGCTTGATGTTGATGGGTACCGAGTATGTGGAAATCACTGAGCAAACGACGGATTACGATGGCAAACAGCTGTATCATATTGTTGAAGAAATGAAGGTGGCGGCCGGCATGCGCTATATGCCAAAAGTGTTTATCATCGAAGCCGATTATATGAATGCTTTCGCCAGCGGCTACAGTGAAAAATCTGCCATGGTCGCTATCACGCGTGGCTTAATGAAAAAACTCGATCGTGCTGAATTACAGGCGGTGATGGCGCATGAGTTGAGCCATATCCGTCACGGGGATATTAAACTCACACTGACTGCCAGTGTCTTGAGTAATTTAATGCTCATGGCCATCGATATGCTGTTTTACGGCGTATTATTTGGCGGTGGACGCCGTGGCAATGATCGCGAAGGCGGCGCCAATATTCTGGTCTTAGTGATTGTGGTTTTGCGCTTTATATTGCCGATTATTACCGTGATTTTAATGCTGTATTTATCGCGTACACGAGAATACATGGCCGATGCGGGCAGTGTCGAGCTCATGCGGGATAATGATCCTATGGTTCGCGCGTTAATTAAAATTGATCAAGATCACCAGCAAAACGCGATGCGCTACCAAGCACAATACACGAGTACGCCGCATGAGGCGGTACGTCGTGAGTCCTATATCTTTGATCCGACTCGCGCAGGTTTTAAAGGTGCGGGTGGTTTGAATGACTTTTTCTCCACGCACCCGAGCATGAAAAAACGCTTGGCTGCGCTGGGTGTAAAGTTCAAACAATAAGTCCTTTGGGAGGGCATTATGGCTAAAACTTCGAAACCTATCTGGATTAAAGTTCGCAAGTACATGCTCACAGGCTTGGTGGTCTGGCTGCCTCTGGCGGTGACCTTATACATCATTATTTTTATCGTCAGTTTGATGGATAAAAGCGTGAAGCTTTTGCCGCATGCGTTTCAGCCGCAGCAAATTTTTGGCTTTCATATCCCTGGGTTGGGGCTGATTTTAACCTTGCTGGTGTTGTTTTTCACCGGCATGTTTGTCACAAATTTCTTCGGTCAAAAATTGTTTTCAATTTGGGAGAAAATGGTCGGGCGCATTCCTTTGGTTCGCTCGATTTATATGGGTGTGAAGCAAATTGTTGAAGCTTTGGTTGAGCCGAGTGGTAAAGCCTTTCGCAAAGTGTATTTGATTGAATACCCTCGCAAGGGAACCTGGAGTATTGCCTTTCAAACCGGTGTTGCAGCATCAGAAATCACAAAGGCGGTGCACCAAAATACGTTGACTTTGTTTGTGCCGACAACACCAAACCCCACCTCAGGCTTTTTGTTGATGGTGCCAGCCGATGAGGCCAAAGAGTTAGACATGAGTGTCGATCAAGCCTTGAAAATGGTTATTTCCTTGGGTGTGGTTCAACCTAAAGATGTCCCGCTCGTCAAGCCTGATCAAGTTTAGTGCTGCTTAACAAAAAAAGCCCGAGGTACTCTCGGGCTTTTTTATTCTGATCAGGACAGTTTAAAATAAGTATCCCAATGTTAATAATGCGGTCATCACATGTTGAGGGTGTGTTGACAGCGTGTAGCTTGTGCCTGATACGGTTTTAGTCGATGTGGCTTTGTTGTAGAACGCCATGTTGTATTCAAGGCCTACCAGCACGTGTGGCATCAGTTTATAGCGAAGGCCTAGCCCGACCATGGGTCCATTGGCAAAACGATTCGTGCTAAAGTCAGCCGTTGTTGTACCGCTGTTAGTATCCACCGTTTTATAATCTTCTTTCATCCATTGCCAGCCGAGCGTTAAATAAGGCAATAGGCGAGATGAGAGTGCGTAACCTAATTTTGCATTAAGGCCATAGGTTGCTTTGAAATCATTCTCAAGCGTTGAGATACGGCTACTACCATAGTTATTGCTGGACTTTTCATTGCCTTGAGCGATGCCTGCTGTGCCGCCTGCACTAAGATACATTTGGTTATGAAATTGATAACCGTAGTCAAACTGTAAGTTCTGTGTTGACTGCGTGGTTGTGGTATCACCATTCTGGGTGTAACCATTGCTGCCAGATTTTACTTGTGAGGCTTTGTTGTCCACGATACGAAAGCCTAGGCCTAATCCTGCACTAAAGCCTGTGAATGTGCCATAAGAGGGGTTTGCAGCATAGCCTGTGCAAGCTAGTGATAAGCCGATACCGGCAAGGCAAAGTGGGAGTACTTTCATTGTGCTTTCCTTTCTAGATTGAATGGCAAAATTGTAGGGTAAATAGTGTGCCTATGTCCAATGCTAATTTAAAACCACAGCGCGAGCGTGGATACAATGTGTTTGGCTAGCGCACTTTTAGGCATTTCTTCAAGAACTAATCGTCGGCCGTCTTTGTGGTAGAGGGTTGCGGCATTATGAGCTTGCTCGAAACCTTTTTGAAAATCCACTTCGTTAGCAACAACCATGTCCAAGTGTTTCGCTTTTAATTTGTTAAACGCATAGTTTTCAATGTTATGGGTTTCAGCGGCAAAACCGACACAAACTGGTTTTGGATTGAGGCTCGCCACGGTTTTTAAGATGTCCGGTGTCCGAACCAAGTTGAGCGTTAAGTTATCGTCGGTTTTTTTGATTTTTTGCGAGGCAATGCCCGCAGGTTTGTAATCTGATACGGCGGCGCAAGCGATAAAAACATCGACGGTATCGATAAGCTTCATCACAGCGTTTAGCATGTCATCTGCACTGATCACAGAAATGCACTTCGCGCCTTTAGGCGGCGTCAAAGCGGTTGGGCCGGAAACCAGTGTAACGTGCGCACCCAGGTCCAGTGCGGCATGGGCCAGTGCGTAGCCCATTTTTCCGCTGGAACGGTTCGACAAGAACCGCACCGGGTCGATCATTTCGCGTGTGGGGCCTGCGGTGATGAGGATGTGTTTTTCGGTAAGGTTCATAGTTGCGCCACGATAGATTCTGGTTCAGGTAAGCGGCCAGGGCCAATATCGCCGCACGCTTGCTCACCATCGGCAGGCTCTAAAATGCGAATGCCGTGTTCTTCTAAGGTGTTAATATTGCTTTGAACCAGCGTGTTCTTCCACATTTGTTGATTCATGGCGGGCGCTAAAATAATTTCTGCGCTGGAAGCCAGGCATACGGTGGTGAGCAGGTCGTCAGCAAAGCCGTGGGCGAGACGGGCGATAAAGTTGGCACTGGCTGGCGCGATTAAAATTTTCTCAGCAAAACGCGCAAGCTCAATGTGGCTCATAGCCGCTTCGGCCTCTTCATCGAGTAAGTGCGTGTGTACACGCTCACCCGTTAAGGCTTGAAAAGACAGGGGTGTAACAAATTGTTGGGCAGAGGCTGTCATCACAACACGGACGGTGTCACCACGTTTTTTGAGTAGGCGTGCAATTTCGCAGGCTTTATACGCGGCAATGCCGCCAGTTACACCTAAAACAATGTTCATTCTCATTCTCCATGATTGAGTTCATAGGCCGCGCGTAAGCCATGCAGCGCAAGATCGGGCACAATTAAGTCGAAAATTTTCTCGTCTTCGAATAAATGTGAAAACCCACCTGTGCCAATAATGAGCGACTCTTTGTTTGCAAACGTTTCTTGCCTGATACGTGCGCTGATTTCCCGCAATGCTGCACAATGGCTGAAATACAATCCGGATTGAATGCTTTCGGCTGTACCTTTGCCAAGGGCGGTTTGTGTTTTCACAATTTCAACGGCGGAGAGTTTAGCCGTGTTGTTTTCCAGTGCCATCATGCACAGTTTAATACCGGGAATGATCACGCCGCCTAAGTAATGACGTTCTTGGTTGATGGCGCAAAAGGTGGTGGCTGTGCCCAAATCAATGATGATGAGGTTTTTCTGTGGGAAGGAGTGCGTGGCGGCAATCGCATTAGCAATACGGTCGGCGCCCACTTCTATAGGGTTTCGGTATTTGATATTCAGACCGGTTTTAACGCCGGCTTGTAATACAAAGGGCTCAACATCAAAGTATTTCATGCAGGCTGATCGGATCGAATAATCCAGACTGGGTACAACCGAGCAGAGCGCAATACGGTCAATCGCGGAATGATCCATGCCGTTTTCACGGATCACTGCGCGTAAAAAAACGCCGAGCTGGTCGGAGGTGACCACTTGTTTGCTGTCATAACGAAAACGTAGTAATAGCTCATCGCCTGAGAAGACGCCGCCAAAAATGTGAGAGTTGCCGATATCGAGGGTGAGTAGCATCTTGTTTGTCTCCTGGTCACTGCCGATTAAAGTCAATGCTTCGATCCGAATTATACTCGCTACGCGGCCATTAGCGACCGTTTTTGTTGATAATCTTGTTTTAATCGTTTGATTTCTAGGTTAAGTCCCACGGGTTTTTGAAAGCTTTGGGCGCGGCCGAGCTGCATAATGGCCTGAGCCAGTTGACCGACTTTCGCATACAGTTTGGCCCGCGTGACAAAGGCCGCTTTTTTCTCGCCACCATGACCTTGGGCGTGTGCCAGTAGATCCAAATAGGCTAGGCTGCTTGTGCCTTCGTGTTGTGATTCCAGCACCTGTGCTGCTTGTTTGTAGTGTTTTGCACTGATGAGAAGGTCGGCATAAGTGAGTGTTAGCGCAGTATTTTCAGGCTCGTAATAATGCGTTTCTTTGATGAGTGCTAGCGCCTTGCTGCTTTGGCCTGCTTTCATGTACGCTCTGGCAAGGCTTGCTTCAAGCAAGCTATTTTCTGGGTGTTGTGCGTTGATGGTTTTTAGGCGACCAATAGCATCATTGTATTCTCTCGCTTTTAAAAGACACAGCGCATAGGCGTATTGTGCGGGCAGAGTGTTTAGTGATTTTTGTTTAAGCTCTCGGGCTGTTTTTTTAGGATCATCTGTAGTGTCAGCCAGAGCGCGTGCTTGAATAAGTTGGTATTGTAGGCTGGCTTTGCTTGCTTTATCGTGATCGCTTTTCAGGGCGGCTTCTGCATAGCGTCGGCTGCTTAAGGGGTGTGAGCTGAAATTTTCGATGATATCGTCCACTGGCGTTTGTCGCTCATCACGATTCATTTGCGCGAGAAAATTAGCCATATCTTTTCGGCTAAAACCGGCGCGTTGTAAAATTTGAAGCCCCACGCGATCAGCTTCTTGTTCAAAGGCCCGTGATGTGCGCATCCCCCGCTCAAAGCTTGCGCTAGCGCCGGCTGCGGCAATGCCTGCGCCGCCTGTGGCTAATCCTGCCAATATGCTGCCAAGGCCGAGCAATTGATCGCGCTTGGCTTCTTCGATACCGCGCGCAATATGGCGCTGCATGACGTGTGCCATTTCATGGGCCATTACCGAGGCTAGCTCACCTTCGGTGCGCGCTGTCATCAGTGTGCCTGTGTTTAAGCCGATATAGCCACCTGGGCCGGCAAAAGCATTCACGGTGCCGTCTTTGATGACGAAAAAGGTGAGTTGTTGCTGAGGTTTTGGGCTAGCGGCAAGCAAGCGTGAGCCCAGTTGATCCATGTACTGGTTCACGAAATAATCTTCGACAACGGGTGAGGTTGAGAGGATGTAGCCATAAAACTGTTGACCGATGAGCTCTTCCATAACCGAAGAGAGTGTGTTTTGGCCGGCGCTGTTAAGGTTGGGTAAATTATAGCTCGCACCCGTCAGGCTAAGACTGAGGGCGAGTAACAATCCAATAATAAAGCGCATAGAAACGGTCCTTTGTGGTTGACGTCTGAGTGTAGGCTGCTCGAAGAGCAAGTGCAAACACATTGACGTTTCGACTATCGGTTTGCGATAATCATCGACTTTTTAAGCCGAGCCTAACCATGCGCGTTGATGATTTTGACTACGACCTCCCTGAGGAACTGATCGCGAAATACCCCTGCAGTGAGCGTACAGGCAGTCGCTTGATGCATGTGGATGCGCGGGGTGCGATCGCTCACCGCCATTTCACTGACTTGCCTGATTTACTACAGCCGAATGATCTTCTCGTGTTTAATAACACGCGTGTTATTCCGGCTCGTTTATTTGGGCAGCGGCCGACGGGCGGAAAGATTGAGGTGCTGATCGAGCGGGTGTTTTCTCACTCTAAAGCGCTTGCGCATGTGCGCTCAAATAAAAAGCTCAAGCCTGGCGCTGATATTGAGCTGTCTGAGAATGTGGTTCTTGAGGTTTTGGATCGTGCGGGTGATTTGTTTGTGTTGGGCTTAAAAACTGACGGTGAATTATTGTCGGTGATTGAGTCTTTAGGTCATATGCCACTACCACCGTATATCGATCGTGATGATGAAACCTTGGATCAATCTCGGTATCAAACCGTGTACGCAAAAGAAAAAGGTGCTGTGGCTGCGCCCACGGCGGGCTTGCACTTTGATGAAGCCTTGCTTGAAAAAATGGATGTCATGGGGGTGGCCAGAGCTGAGGTGACTCTGCATGTTGGTGCCGGTACGTTTCAAACGGTGCGTGTGGAAAATGTGAAAGACCACGTAATGCATGCTGAATACATTGATGTGAATGAGACAGTCTGTGAGCAGATTCGTGCTTGCAAGGCACGAGGTGGTCGTGTGATTGCTGTCGGTACCACAAGTTTACGAAGTTTAGAATCGGCTGCGCAAAGCGGTGAAATTCAGCCGCTTCAAGGTGATACCGATATTTTTATTTACCCCGGTTATGCTTTTAAAGCGGTTGATGCCTTGATCACCAATTTTCATTTACCTAAATCTACGCTGATTATGTTGGTTTCGGCTTTTTCGGGCGTGCAGACCATTCAAGATGCCTATCAAACGGCCATTGAGGAGCGCTATCGCTTCTTCAGTTACGGTGATGCGATGTTCCTTGAATTGGCAAAAAAGCCCTAAATGATATATAAATAGGCAACGTCCCTAAAGTCTCGGTAGGAGCGAAAAACAGGATAATCGAGGAAAAATAGCTGAGGATTTGAGGCGAATATTGAACATATTTAACGAGAAGCTTCAGCTATTTTTACCGATTTTGCTTGTTTTGCAGCCTAGCGACGACTTTAGGGACGTTGTCTAGGTCACTCAATTCACAAAGGAGGTGTGTTATGGGTATCGTGTTTGCCATTGAGCTCTTGTTGATGGTCCTTTTATTCATCTATTTAAACTTCCACTTGGCCCGTAAGCGCATGGCTGAAAAAGTTCATCATGGTCATGGTGAGCATGAGGCTGTGATGCGTGCAGTCCACGCCCATCACATGAGCATGGGTTACACGAGCTTGGGTGTGGCCATGATTCTTTACCTTTGGCTTCAAGGTATTGATGCGACGTTTGCGATTATCTATGGCGCCGCACTGTTTATTGGTTGTTTATTGTACGCTTATTCGGTGTTGTGCTACGAGGTGAAGCACAAAGACGATTACTTGTTTCGTAAGGTGGGGGGCAGTTTGGCCTTGTTGGCGATTTTTGCCTCAGCACTGACGGCCTTCATTGCTTTGCTATAAGCCATTGCGGCCACGTTATAGTTCATAAATAAGCCAAGTGGCCTGGGTGATGGCCACTTGGTTTAATCTGTAAATGCCTTTCACTTTGTTTGAAGTCTCGTTATAATCAGCGCCTTTAAATCAATGCTTAAGGATCGCTCATGAGCTTCATTTCAACAGCCTTTGCGGCAACACCAGCGGCGGGCAGCGCCACGGCTGCTCCATCACCCTCCATGACGCCTTTGTTTGTTATTGTCGTACTCATGGTGCTGTTTTATGTTTGGATGTGGCGCAACCAAAGCCGCAAGAACAAAGCTCAGCGTGATTTACTCGGTAATATCAATCAGGGCGATGAGATCATGACCACAGGCGGTGCTTTGGGGCGAGTGGTGTCAGTGAATGAGCACCACGTGGTTTTGACTGTGTCGCAAAATGTCAACATGACGTTCCAAAAGGCGGCTGTGAGCACGGTATTGCCTAAGGGCACTATCAAAGAATTTTAATTGCCGACAAAGGATCGCCTGAATGAATCGTTACGCTCGCTGGAAATACTTTGCGCTTTTAGTTATTGTTATTGTCGCGTTTATTTATGCGATACCCAACGTCTTTCCAGATGATCCATCGGTACAAGTTTCCAGTGCCACCCCTGGTCAACCCATGATGAACAGCGATTTGAATCAAGTCGTCTCTTTATTACATCGTGATCATTTGGCCTATAAATCAGCTGCGATTGATGATGATAAAGTCCTTGTGCGTTTTGCCGGGATTGATGCGCAAGCCAAAGCTAAAGATTATTTGTCTGACAATTTGGGCAAAAACTACGTGGTCGCCATCACGCTGGCGTCTGCGACACCTGAGTGGTTGCAGAGTTTAGGCGCGTTGCCGATGCGTTTAGGTCTCGATCTTCGAGGTGGTGTAAGCTTGTTGCTGCAAGTGGATGTGGACGCGGTCGTGCGTGCTCGCGAGCAGGGTGATATCCGCGGTGTCGCCGATGCCTTGCGCAAGCAGGATATCCACTACACCGATTTAAGTTTGGGTAAGCAAGCGATTCAAGTGACGTTTAGGAATGCATCGGATGCTTCGCAGGGTGAAAGTTTGTTGAAAAGCCAGTTGTCAGGTTACGCCTGGAGGCGTTCGGGCTTAACGGTCAATGGGCAAATGACACCGGCGGCGATCGAGTCCATTCGTCAATACACGATTGACCAAACGCGTGAAACGATTCAGCGACGCGTGGATGCTTTGGGCGTGAGCAACGCAACCGTTCAGCAAGCAGGCCTTAACCGTATTTCCGTTGATTTGCCTGGTATTCAAGATGCCACGCAAGCACAAAGCCTTTTGGGTAAAACAGCCACTATCGAATTTCATTTGGTCGATACTGAGCATGATCCGATGGTTGCTGCGAGCACGGGCGTTGCGCCAGCTGGCACGACCTTATATCAATACGAAGGCCAGCCGATTTTGTTGAAAAACCCGATTATTTTGTCGGGTGATTCTGTGACATCGGCGGCGAGCGCGTTTGATCAAAACGGTCGTCCTGCGGTGAATATTCACTTGGGCGGTGCGGGTGAAACCCAGTTTTATCATGTGACCAGTCAAAACATTAATAAGCCTTTGGCGGTGTTATATATTGAAACGAAGTCCAAGCAAGTCACCTTGCCCAATGGCCAAAAAAATATTGTGTATAACACCACGAAAAAAGTGATTAACTCAGCAAATATCGAATCCGCGTTGGGCGCACAATTCCAAGTCATGGGTTTGTCGAGCACGGCTGAGGCGAATCAATTAGCGTTGCTGTTGCGTTCGGGTGCTTTGGTGGCGCCAGTGACCATCGTGGCAAGCCATGTCATTGGTCCGAGCATGGGGCAACAAAACGTACACCAGGGTATGTTATCGCTAGAAGTCGGCTTGGCTTGCGTAGTTGTATTCATGGCGCTGTACTATGCGGCTTTTGGTGTGATCACGGACATTGCTTTAGTGATCAACTTGGTCTTTTTGGTGGCTGTATTGTCTTTGTTGGGTGCGGTGTTAACCTTTCCGGGTATTGCGGGTCTTGTGTTAACGCTCGGTATGGCCGTGGATGCCAACGTGCTGATTTTCGAGCGTATTCGCGAAGAGTTGCGAAACGGCGTGAGCGTGCAGGCTGCAATTGAAGCCGGTTACAGTAAAGCCTTAGGTACGATTATGGACTCGAATATTACCACTTTTATTGCGGCTTTGGTGTTGTTTACCCTGGGCACGGGCGCCATTAAAAACTTTGCGATCGTCACTTGTATTGGTTTGATCACCTCAGTGTTCTCGCAAGTGACTTATACGCGTGCTATGGTGAATTTACGCTACGGCGGTAAGAAATTAAAAACCCTGCCGATTGGTATATTGCTGAAAAAGCCGGAGGAGAAAGCCTAATGGAATTTTTTAAGCAGAATACCAAAATTAATTTTATGGCAATCCGCAAGTGGACGGCCATGTTGTCTTGCGCTTTGTTTTTAGTGTCCATTCTCTCGTTAGTGATTAATGGCTTGAACTTTGGCTTGGATTTTACAGGCGGTTCTCAGATTATTTTATCCTTAGATAAGCCTGCCAATATTGGCCAGATTCGCCAATCGTTAGAAAAAGCCGGCTTTACGAAAAGCAACGTGCAGGCTTACGGTAATACACGCGAAGTCCAAATCAGTGTCGCTAACAAAAAAACGGGTACGCAACAAAATAGTAAGTTATTGGAGCAGCAGCTCTCTAATAAAATCGCGACTTTGGTGCCGGGCTCCAGCGTTGAGAGTGTGAACTTTGTGGGTGCTGCGGTGAGTTCGCAGCTTGCGTATAAAGGTATTTTGGCGGTGATTGTGGCTTTGCTAGGCACGATGATTTACATTGCCTTTCGTTTTGAGTACCGTTTGGCGGTGAGTGCGGCTGTGGCGATGATTCATGACCCGGTATTAATTCTGGGGTTTTTCTCTTTGTTTCATGTTGAATTTGACTTAACCTCCTTGGCGGCGGTCCTCACGGTTTTGGGTTACTCACTCAACGATACCATCGTGGTGTTTGATCGAGTGCGTGAAAACTTCCGTAAGATGCGCAAGGGCAGCCCAACGGAAGTGGTCAATGCAGCGATCAATCAAACTTTGTCCCGTACCGTGATGACCTCAGGCATGACATTAATTGTCGTATTAGCCTTGTTATTCTTTGGTGGTGCGGTCATTCATGGGTTTGCGTTGGCGCTGGTGATCGGTATTGTGGTGGGTACGTATTCATCGATTTATGTCGCCGGTGCTTTAGCGGTGGCTTTAGGCTTATCGCGGCAAGATTTATTGCCGACGGCGAAAAAAGCAATAGAAGACGCGCCGTAACCCGGGTTTTCAATCCAGCTTAGACGATAATACGGTTAACTTTCTGTGCCAGAGGTTTGATTAACTTCGGATTCGCAGCGAGTATCTTGCCAGATTGCAAATAATGCTCACCCCCGTTGAATTCGCTGACAATCCCGCCGGCTTCTTTCACGAGTAAGGCACCGGCTGCTATATCCCAAGGTTTTAAACCCATTTCCCAGAAGCCATCAAGCTGGCCTGAGGCGGTGTAGGCTAAATCTAAAGCTGCCGCACCACTGTGGCGCAAAATGCACGAGGATTCGCTGAGGCTGCTTTGTACCGCTTCAAAAAGTTCACGTTTGTCGCGCGCGCTGGCGGCTAGGCCTGAAGCAATCAAGGCACCTTCGAGCTTGATTCGGCTGCTAATACGAATACGTTGATCATTTTTCTTGGCCCCATTACCGCGAGTAGCGGTAAATAGATCATCGTTGTTGGGGTTGAAAATCACAGCGTGCTCCACTTTGCCTTTGTGCAAACAGGCGATGGAAATGCAGAAATAGGGGAAACCGTGGGAAAAATTAAAGGTGCCGTCGATGGGGTCAATTAACCAAGTGTACTCGGCTTTTCGCTCATGATGGCCGCTTTCCTCGGCGATAATATCGTGATCGGGGTAGGCGGTGTGTAAGGTTTCAATGATGATCTCTTCAGCACGTAGGTCGGCCGCGGTCACGAGATCCAGCGGGCTTTTCTCGCCAATGGATAAGGTATCGAGTTTTTCTTGGTAGCGCATGATGGCGCGGCCTGCATGGCGAGCGGCTTTGACGGCGATATTAACGAAAGGATGCATGCGAAACCTCGATTTTTTCTTGGGCGCATTATACGCAACATTTGAGCTGAAAGCGAGCGCTGGAAATGCTTTTGGAAATGCTTTTAAGGCCCGTTGGCTTTAACAAAACCTTAATATTTGCGTTGTATGATTATCTCAACGATAAAAATAATAACAAGGAGAAAACAGTGCCTGCTAATCGCTCGGTATCCATTGAACACCTTAACTATCGTCAGATTAATGCTTATTTTGATCAGCTTGAGCGCCTTATTAGCAGCACTACTCAAGCCGACCGTCGTCCGCGTTTGCTTGCCTTGGTCTATCAAGCTATGCGTGTTTACCCCGGCTTTCGTGCAGGTGTCTACAGTTTGCTGCTCGCGAGTTTGTCCTCACCTTGGTCTGAAAGTTTGATTCCCATCCTTTGTGATAATGGCTTTGCTTTTTTGTCTAGAAGGCATAAAGAAAAAGCGTTACAGGAGTGTTTTGCTGCTCAGAATGGGAGGGTTTTCAATGTGGAGCTCTATAATTTGCTGGTCTCCAAAAGGGTTCTGGAAAAACATGAGAGAGATGAGTACGGATTTACGCCTTTGCATCATGCGGTTTTGCGTGGAGGACACAGCCTTGTTAAGTCGATGCTTATTTCAGGGGCTAGTTTAGGCGATTGCAATCTCTATGGTGATACGCCTTTTTATCTTGCGGCTAAATTCTCGGAGCCGTCCGTCATCAGAGTGTGTTTTTCTAGCTATCAGGGAGGTTTTTCTTTTGAACATTCCAGGGGGGGCAATCTTATCGATATCTTGGTGGATAGGTTTGGTTTCACGGGGTGTATGGATTTTCTTTCTAATGACTTTCTAAGCAAGGTGGGGCTTTCAGAAAGAAGTTTTGGTCACCTGCTGGGGGCTTTTTCTTTGAGGGACCTGTTTTTGGTTGATGATGCTCTAAAAGAACGCTTTGCGCTGCTTTTAAGCGCTCAGTATGCTTCCGACATTCAGCATCGAAACGGGATTTCTAAGCTGGAAAAGTGCTACAAAGTCATTGTGGCGTTTTTACAACGCCATATGGATCAGCATTTTCTACCGTCTGATTTTAAGGTTACTGACGCCATTCGCCAGGCTCAGTTGTGGAGCCTTGTCTGGTTTTTTGCGCTTAAGCCTGATGCTATTTTCCAGCGCGATGCCGATGGTGTTTATCCGATGCAAACTATCATTGAGCGCTCTAATGGTAATCTGCTTCTTTTGCTCAGGCTCTCAGTGCCTAGAGTTTCTAGCCCTGCGGGTGTGTTTGAAATGCTATTTGATGTTTGCCTCAATGCTCAATTTGATCATTCGCTGGAGGTTCAGCCTGTTATGAAGGTGCTTTTTGACTGCTTTCCTAATGAGGGGTACTCGGAACGGTTAAATGCTTTCGTGGCAGATCGGAGCCCTGTTGATGTGGGGGGGCTGGCAAGCTTTGTTCGTATTGTCTTAAGGGCTTTATTGAAAAATGATAAAAGGGTGCAGTTTCTTTCTGAGCTTGGTGGATCGTTCGAGCAGTGTCATAGCCTATTAGCTCAGGAATTTCCCGGGGCGTATAAAGCTCTGAGGCGTAGGCCTGCATCTGATTTAAGTCGAAGTCGAGTTGGCGTTCGAAGGGCTTCTGAAGCTTTAGGTGACGGTGGACGGCGAGGCTCGCGCGTTCGGCAGTTATCACTCTTTGGATTGACATTATTAGCTGACGCTGCACGTTTGAGGCTTCAAGCGGAAGAGCGCGAGTCCTCTGCGCCTACTGATGCTCATCGCCCGACTTGCTGATACACTCACGGTTAAACGCATCATGCAGGTTTCTTGATGAGTAGACTGGATAATCTTTCAATTGTGTTGGTTGAGCCGAGCCACCCGGGCAATATCGGGGCGACGGCGCGCGCGATGAAAAACATGGGTTTGTCGAATTTGGTCTTGGTGAGCCCGCGTGAGTTCCCGAGCGAAGAGGCGACTCAGCGTGCGGCGAGTGCGGCCGATGTGCTCGAGCGTGCGCGATGTGTGAGCACACTGGCTGAGGCGATAGCGGATGTTGAGCGTGTGTACGGCTGTGCGGCGGATTTGCGTGATCAAGCCTGGCCGGTGTTCAGCGCTGAGGCCCTGGGCTTGGAGGTGGCTGGCGCGCAGGTAGGCCGGCGCATGGCGATAGTGTTTGGCCGTGAAAGTACGGGGCTGAATAACGAGGAGCTGGCCTTGTGCCATGCGCAGGTGCAAATTCCAACAGACTCAGCCTATAACTCATTAAATCTCGCCCAGGCAGTGCAGGTGGTGTGTTATGAGCTGCATAAAGCCACGTTAGGTGCTGTAGGCGACGCCGAATTACCGGCGCTGGCCAACCAGGCGAAATGCGCGGCTTTGTTCCAGGCTTTCGCTGCGGCTGCAGAGCGAGTCGCTTATTACGACCCGAAAAGACCGCTGAATTTCCCCACTCGCATGCGCCAAGTGATCTTGCAGATGAATCTGCAGGATAGCGATGCGGATATGTTATTGGGTTTTTTGAAGCGTCTTTAGCCTTACAGCCCAATGGGCGGCGATAAGCTATGCTAAATCTTCCTGGGCCTGCATATTTCTCCGTGTCTTTATCATAATATTTGCCAGCTTATTCTTGACTAAATCAGTCGGGATTCTATAATGGCCACCATGTTGAATAAGCGGTCCACACGATGAAGCTGACAGCCAAAGGGCGCTATGCCGTGATTGCCATGGTCGATTTGTCTCGCCATCAGCGCGACGATGAGGCTGTGCCTTTGGCGGACATTGCCGAGCGCCAACAGCTTTCACAGGCGTTTTTAGAGCAGCTGTTTGCTAAGCTTAAAAAACACCAATTGGTGTGTAGTGTGCGGGGTGCCAAGGGCGGTTACCGATTAAATTTACCCTCTAAAATCATAAAAGTAGCGGATATTGTTAAGGCTATAAATGAGGATACAGATTCCACCCATTGCAAGGGCGAAAAGAATTGCCGTAAGGGCGAGCCTTGTTTAACGCATGACGTTTGGGCGGGTCTGAGCGAAGTAACCAATAATTATTTAGCGGCCGTGAGTTTGGCCGATATTAACGCAGGCCAGTTGCCTGCAGTGACCATAGAAAAAGGTGAGTAGTATGACTGTGAACACGCCGATTTATTTTGACTATGCTGCGACCACGCCGGTTGACCCGCGTGTGGCGAAAAAAATGATGGAATATTTGTCTGTCGATGGCATTTATGGCAATCCTGCCAGCCGCTCGCACGCCTTTGGTTGGCAGGCCGACGAGGCGGTGGAGACGGCGCGCAAACAGGTGGCTGATTTAGTGAATTGCGACCCGCGAGCGATTGTTTGGACCTCGGGCGCCACCGAATCCGATAATTTGGCCATTAAAGGTGCGGCGAGCTTTTATGCCCGCAAAGGTCAACACATCATTACGAATAAAACCGAGCATAAAGCGGTGTTGGATACCTGCCGCGATTTGGAGCGCCAGGGCTATGAAGTCACCTACTTAAGCCCAGATGTGCAGGGTCATATTACGCCAGAAATGGTTAAAGCCGTACTTCGTGATGACACGGTCTTGGTCTCGGTGATGCACGTGAATAACGAGCTTGGCACGATTAATGATATCGCAGGTATTGGCGCGCTATGTCGAGAAAATAAAATTATTTTTCATGTGGATGCCGCACAAAGTTTAGGTAAATTATCGATTGATTTGGCCACTTTGCCGGTTGATCTCATGTCATTTTCAGCGCATAAAATCTACGGCCCGAAAGGCATGGGAGCGTTGTATGTCTGCCGGCAGCCGCGTATCCGTATCGAAGCGCAAATGCATGGCGGCGGGCATGAGCGCGGTATGCGCTCAGGTACCTTGCCCACTCACCAAATTGTGGGTTTTGGCGAAGCCTGCCGGATTGCGAAAGCCGAGATGGCCGATGAAGCCAAGCGCATCAGAACCTTGCGCGATCGTTTATGGGCCGGCATCAGCGATATTGAAGAAATTTATATCAATGGTGACTATGATCACGGTTACCCCGGTATTTTTAATTTCAGTATCAATTTTATCGAGGGTGAATCCTTGATGATGGCCTTAAAAGACTTGGCGGTGTCTTCAGGTTCGGCCTGTACTTCGGCAAGCCTTGAGCCCTCGTATGTTTTGCGTGCCTTGGGTCGCAGTGATGAGCTGGCACATAGCTCGTTGCGCTTTTCCATTGGCCGTTTTACAACAGAAGAAGAGATTGACTATGCCATTGGCTTGATTCGCAAACACGTGAAACATTTGCGTGATATGTCACCCTTATGGGAAATGCATCAAGCCGGTATCGATTTATCCACTGTAGAGTGGGCAGCACACTAGGAGAAAGAGTATGGCGTACAGTAAAAAAGTGATTGATCATTACGAAAACCCCCGCAATGTCGGCAGTTTCGACGGCGCAGATGATGGGGACGTGGGCACCGGCATGGTCGGTGCGCCGGCCTGTGGTGATGTGATGAAGCTACAGATCAAAGTGGAAAACGGTAAAATTGTCGACACACGCTTTAAGACTTACGGTTGTGGTTCGGCCATTGCTTCAAGTTCTTTAGCCACGGAGTGGCTGAAAGGCAAAACTCTGGATGAAGCCACGCAAATTAAAAATAGCGATATTGCCGAAGAATTGGCTTTGCCGCCGGTAAAAATTCACTGTTCAATTTTGGCCGAAGATGCCATCAAAGCGGCGATTGCGGATTACGAAAAAAAACACGCGGAAAAATAAATGAGTGAAAGCTTAGCGATCACAGAAAAAGCGGCTCAACGTATTATCGATTGCATGAAAGCACGCGGAAAGGGTCTTGGCATTCGGGTTAAAATCCGCACCACAGGCTGTACGGGTTTGGCGTATGTGATTGAATATGCCGATGAGCGAAACGAACATGATCATGAGTTTACCGAACATGGCGCGCATGTGTTTATCGATCCGAAAGCCATGCCGATCGTGCAGGGTGCGACCTTGGATTATATTCGTCGTGGTTTGAATGAAGGTTTTGAGTTTATCAATCCGAATGAGAAAAATCGCTGTGGATGCGGTGAGAGTTTTACGGTTTAACGATGTCCTTGCTAGAGAAAGATTATTTCAATTTATTTGATCTGCCGATGGGCTTGGATATCAATGTCGATGAGCTTGAAGCGCGCTATAAAAAGCTGCAGCGCTTAGTGCACCCGGATCGTTTCAGTGCAAAAGCTGAGTGTGAAAAACGCTTAGCCCTTCAAACGTCGTCTTACGCCAACCAAGCCTATCAAACGCTTAAAAACCCTTTGTCACGTGCGGTGTATTTATTAAAGTTGCATGGTGTGAGTTTAAATCTTGAGAACAATGCCGCGATGTCGCCCGAATTTCTCATGCAGCAAATACAGTGGCGTGAGCGTTTATTATCAGGAGACGAAGGGGTGAAAACAGAGATTCACAGTGCGTTTAATGACGCCTGGGCCTGCCTAAAGACTGCGATTCTTGAGAAAGACGATGAGCGTGCCGCGCAATGTGTGGCCGAGTTAAGCTTTATTCAAAAGGTGTTAGACGCATAATGGCATTATTACAAATCACAGAGCCAGGTGGTAAAAGCGCGCCGCACGAGCGAAAGTTTGCAGTGGGTATTGATTTGGGTACAACGAACAGCTTGGTTGCCACGATTAAAGATGGTTTTCCAGTGGTGTTGGCCGATGCTAACGGTGATGTGTCTCAACCCTCGGTGGTGCATTATGCCTCAAATGCTATCGTGGTAGGTCGTGAAGCCAAAGCACAACACGAAATCGATCCCCACAATACCATCGTCTCGGTGAAGCGTTTGATGGGTCGAGCCCTGTCCGATTTAGACACGATTGCCAAGCATTCTTCGCTGCGTTTGTGCGAAGACAAGGGCATGGTCTGTGTTACAAGCGATCACGGTGTAAAAAATCCGATTGAAATCTCTGCGGTGATTTTGCAGCACTTAAAAACCATTGCTGAACAAAGTGCCGATAAATCTTTAGAGGGCGCGGTGATCACGGTGCCCGCGTATTTTGATGATGCGCAACGTCAAGCGACCAAAGATGCAGCGAGCTTGGCCGGGATTCCGGTTTTGCGTTTGCTCAATGAACCCACAGCGGCGGCTGTCGCGTACGGTTTGGATCAGGGTAAGCCCGGTGTTTACATGGTGTTTGACTTGGGTGGTGGTACGTTTGATGTGTCCATTTTAGAGTTCGAAGAGGGTGTATTCACGGTGCTGGCCACCGGTGGCGATAGTGCGCTCGGTGGTGATGATTTTGATCGTGCGATTATGGCGCATTGGCAAGCTTCAATCGATGGGCCCTTGTCGCCGAATGATAAAGCGAGTTTGGCCAATTTAGCGCGTGAAGCGAAAGAGAGTTTAAGTGTGAGTGAATCTTGTGTGATTCGTTTCAAGGGGCAGAGTTTGAGTTTGGATCGTGAAACATTCGCGCGCTTAATCGACGGTGAAACGCAGCAAATGATCACGATAGCTCAATCGGTTTTAATCGACGCAAAACTTAATAGCAACGATTTGAACGGTGTGCTCATGGTCGGCGGCTCCACGCGCGCTTTGGCTGTCCAGGCTGCAGCCAGAAACACCTTTGCCTGTCCCATGTTAAACGATATTGATCCGGATCAAGTGGTGGCTTTGGGTGCTGCGATACAAGCCGATACGCTGATTGGCAATAAATCAGCGAATGACGCGTTATTGTTGGACGTCTTACCCTTATCGCTGGGCATTGAAACCATGGGTGGTTTAGTGGAGAAAATTATTGAACGTAATAGCACAATCCCTACGGCGCGAGCGCAAGAGTTTACAACGTATCAGGATAACCAAACCGGCATGCAATTTCATGTGGTGCAGGGCGAGCGCGAGACTGTGGATCACTGTCGCTCTTTGGCGCGTTTTGATTTGAAAGGCATTCCGCCGATGAAGGCCGGTAGCGCGCGTGTGCGTGTGACTTTTCAGGTGGATGCGGATGGTTTGTTAAGTGTGAATGCGCAGGAAGCAATCACGGGACAATCTGCAGAGATTGTTGTGAAGCCTTCTTACGGTTTGAGCACAGATGATATGCAAAGCATGTTGCTTGAGGCCTTCGGTCATGCCGATGAAGACATGAAAACCCGTGCACTGGTCGAAGAGACGGTAGCCGGTGAACAGCTGCTCTCGATGTTGGAGACGGCTTTGGAAGAAGACGGCGAGGCTTTGCTCACAGTGAAAGAAAAGGATGGCTTAAAGCAGTCTATCGTGATTTTAACGCAGGCGATCGATGCTAAAGATACTGCGAGGATTAAAGCGGCCATTGAACAATTGAATGAAGCCAGTCATGACTTTGCGGCTAAGCGCATGGATTTGGCTGTTAAAAAAGCGCTGAGCGGTAAACGTATTGATGAGGTGAATGATGCCAAAAATTAAAGTGTTACCTCATGCAGACATCTGCCCTCAAGGCGTAGAGTTTGAATCACCCAAAGGCGCGATCTTAATTGAAGAGCTCTTTAAGCACGCCATTAAAATAGAACACGCTTGTGAAATGCAGTGTGCTTGTACAACGTGCCAGGTCTATGTGCGCACCGGGTTCGACTCTTTGAACGAGGCGCAAGATAAAGAAAACGATTTGCTCGATCGTGCTTGGGGTGTGGATATGGACTCGCGCTTAAGTTGCCAAGTGATCATTGACGATGAAGACTTGGTTGTTGAGATTCCGAAATACACTATTAATATGGTTTCTGAAGGTTAGGGGCACGCTCTGGCTTGCGCTCGGGTGGCAAGTGCCGTTCTGGCTTCTGTCCGAAGTTGAGCTTTTATCTCTTCCAATTTATTCACTGTGATATCAACAAGGCTTGCTGCAGTTTCGTCATGTCCAGGGAAGGCGATTGCGAGCCTGGCGACCGCTCTTTTTTTGAAGGCTAGCAAGTCGCGTTTTATAAAGAGGATTTTTTTGCCTTTTTGCACTTGATTATTAAGGTCTATCGTAAAGTGTTTTTCTTAGAATAAGCTTAAGCGTTGAAGTGTTGACAAGCCTGTGCATGTGCCTGCAGACTATGCGCTGGAATCAAAAAAACTCATGAGGAAACCCGATGAAATGGACTGATGTGCAAGACATTGCCATCGCATTGGCCGATATGCACAGCGATGTGGATCCGCGCTCTGTGCGATTTACGGATTTACACCGTTGGGTCTGCGAGCTTGATGGTTTTGACGATGTGCCGAATAATAGCAATGAGCGAATTTTAGAAGCGATACAAGCCGCTTGGATGGATGAGGTTTAAAATGATGCGTTATATCAGTGGGTTCATGGTGTTGTTGGGGGCGGTGTCACTGGCGATTTCAGCCAGCGTTAAAATTCCTATGCATTTAGTATTGAAAGGTGATCATGATCAGTACATCGGGTATGTCTTGGCAGAAGATACGCAATATGGGTTGTTATTAAAGCCTCATTTAACACATTTGCCGCCGGGTGAGCACGGTTTTCATATTCATGTGCGGCCTTCGTGCAAAGATCAGGGTATGGCGGCTGGCGGTCATTTGGATCCTCTGCACACGGGTAAGCACTTGGGGCCTTATAACCCGCACGGTCATTTAGGTGATTTGCCGGTATTGATCGTCAACGATCAAGGTGAGGCGAAGCTGCCTATATTGGCACCTAGGCTGACCGTGAAAGCTATTCGCCACCATGCGTTGATGGTGCATGAAGGTGGGGATAATTATTCTGACGAGCCTAAGCCTTTGGGCGGCGGCGGTGCGCGCTTGGCTTGTGGGGTGATTAAGTGAGCCTGAAAAAACGCTTATTTTTCCGAGTCAGTCATGCCTTGGCGACACTTTCGCCGAATTTTTTTGGCCTGACCGAGCCCTACCATGAGATTAAAACAGACTTTACTTTGCCGGGTGGGGCGAAAGTGTTTTTAGGTGCAATGTTATTGGATGCGCCGAAAGGGCTATATCACCGTTACGACTATCAAAGTATTTGTGCGCGTGAACACATTGGTTTAGTGGTTCGCACGTTGGAAGCGCTGGAGCGTGAAACACACTTGTGGGGTGGGGTGAAAGCCGCGAATGAAAAACAGTATGAAGCCATTGATGTGGATGTCATCAATGTTAGCATTCGTGATTTTATTGCACACTTCAAACACACCGAGGCGGACTTCGTGTCTAAATTCTTCCAGGCTATGGAAGCGATTTATGCGCATCAAGCGGCGGGGAAAAATGTGTATTTTCACTGTAAAGCCGGTAAAAATCGCAGCTTTAAAGCTTTGACCACGTATTTGGTGTATGTGCAATGCCACGATGCGCTAAAGGCCAAAACCGTGACAATAGAACAGTTAAAAGCCACGATTCACGAGACCTGCAAGCATGTTCATATTCACAGACCGCAAATTATCTATAAAACACCAAGGCAGCAAAGCGACCATGAGGCTTTTGTGCTGGCGTGTTTTGAAGCTTATCTAGAAAAATAAAAGCCCGCCGGATTTTGCTTATTTTTATTATGCAATCCGGCGGATGCTTGAGGGGTGGGCTTTTTGTTATTGTTATTATTTAGTTATTTTTATTGTTATTCGTGAGCTTGCCTGCTTTTATTGTTATTGTGTTGTTTTTGTTATCTTCGGCAGCGTATCTTTTATTGTTTAGGCGAAGCTTTCATCTCGAGATTCAAGACCCATGTCTGCGATCACTGAGTTGACTTCACCGCTATTTAAATACAACTCATCCGTTGTAAAGCTGTCTTGAAGGTCGTAATCGTTAAACATCGTGTTTCTCCTTTGTCCGTTGTTTTCAACACAATCCCAGTATAGTTTGTTCAAAAAATAATCATACAGTGGAATTAGGGTGGTAAAAAAATAGGCAAATTTCGGGGTATAAAGTCGCCAAAAATGCCTTAACTTATTGATTTCAAACGGGGTTGGGTATATCGATAAAGTCGCTGCTTAGGCTAAATTCGGCGTTCAGGTGTTTGGCCAGTGCTTGAACACCAAAGCGTTCGGTCGCGTGATGGCCAGCGGCAAAGTAGTGGAGGTTCATTTCACGGGCAATATGCACAGTTTGTTCGGAAATTTCACCACTGATATAGGCATCACAGCCTGCTAGTGCTGCTGCTTCAATGCCTCGCTCAGCGGAGCCCGTGCACCAGGCTATACGTCGAATACTGCGAGAATCTGCAGCTGAAATGTGTAGTGGCGTGTGCTGCAGAGTCTGCTCGAGCATCTCGGCTAGGTTTTTAGCGGTTTTGGCTTCACTGAAGATGCCTTGCAAGCCGATGCCTGGCCCCAAACCTAGGTCGATGGTTTCAATGTTGCAGATAGTGAGTGCTGTGCCGAACTGCACATTATTGCCAAGGCTTGGGTGAGCGTCGAGCGGTAAGTGGTACGCGAAGAGGTTGATATCGTTTTCTAACAGGGTTTTTAAACGCTGCTTTTTCATGCCGGTAATTTCGGCTGCTTCACCTTTCCAAAAATAACCGTGGTGCACAATGATCGTATCGGCTTGTTGCTCAATGGCCGCATCGATCAAGGCTTGGCAAGCTGTCACGCCGGTGATGATGCGTTTAATTTCTCGGCTGCCTTCGACTTGTAAACCATTCGGGCAGTAATCACTAAACTCTTTAATGCGTAGCAGTGTGTTAAGATGCTGTGTTAAGTGATCACGTTTCATCGTGTTACGACGCGCGCTTAATTTTCGCGCCCAATTGCGACAGTTTTTCTTCAATGCATTCATAACCGCGATCGATATGATAAATGCGGTGCACGGTAGTTTCACCTTCAGCGGCCAGGCCTGCAAGCACCAGACTTGCAGAAGCACGAAGGTCGGTAGCCATCACAGGCGCGCCTTTTAAGCGTTCGACACCTTTCACATAGGCGGTATTACCCTCGATGCGGATGTTCGCGCCCATGCGCTCAAGCTCTTGAGCGTGCATGAAGCGGTTTTCAAATATAGTTTCAACAATGCGGCTATCGCCTGTGGCAATTGTGTTCAGCGCCATAAATTGGGCTTGCATATCTGTAGGAAAACCTGGGTAAGGTGCAGTGATAATGTCAACAGCGTGCGGTCGCTGGCCTTCCATGTCGATTTCAATATAGTTTTCACCGGCATCCACTTGGCCACCGGTTTCGCGCAATTTTTCAAGCGTGGCCTTCAAGGTTTTAGGCGCGCAGTTTTTCAACAGCACACGGCCGCCGGTCATGGCGGCGGCGACTAAGTAGGTGCCTGTTTCAATGCGATCGGGCATCACTCGATACTCGCCCCCTTTAAGTGATGAAACCCCTTGGATGCGAATCGTGGACGTACCTGCGCCGCTAATTTTAGCCCCCAATACCGTTAAGAAGTTTGCAAGGTCGATAATTTCAGGCTCTTTTGCGGCGTTGTTTAAAATGGTTTCGCCGTCTGCGAGTGTGGCGGCTGTTAGCAAGTTCTCAGTGGCGCCGACGCTGACTTTGCTCATGGTGATGTTGGCACCTTTTAAGCCTTGCGGCGCACGAGCCTTGATGTAGCCGTCGGTAAGTTCGATTTCAGCACCCATGGCGCGAAGACCATCGGTGTGGACGTCAACAGGGCGTGCACCAATGGCGCAGCCACCTGGTAATGAGACATCGGCTTGACCGAAACGTGCCAGCAAAGGACCTAGCACCAGAATCGAGGCGCGCATCGTGCTGACCAGCTCGTAGGGAGCGACAAAACGATCGATATGGCGAGGATCAATTTCAAGGCCTAGGTACTCATCCACCACAATGTGTGAGCCCATTTGGCCCAGTAATTCGATGGTGGTGGTAATGTCACGCAAATGCGGAACATTACTGATTTTAACCGGCTCACTGGCCAATAGGCTCGCGGCCATAATGGGTAGGGCGGCATTTTTTGCGCCCGACATTTTGATTTCGCCGATCAGCGGTTGACCACCTTCAATTTTAAGCTTATCCATGATTTGTCTCTTGCTGCTCGGCCCACTCTTTTGGGGTATACGTTTTTAACGACAGTGCGTGTAACTCGCCTGTACTGATCGGTTGGTTGACAGCCGCGTAGACTTTCTGTTGGCGTTGTACGCTGCGCAGGTCATCAAAGGTTTCGCTCACAATCGTGGCGGTGAAGTGGTAACCGTCGCCTTCAACCTGTACATGCTGGCAGGTGAGTGCTTCGTGAATGAGGTGTTCGATTGTTTTGGAGTCCATGGCAAGTCGCATTGTTCGTGTGAAAAAAGCGATCATAGCCCAACAGTGACGGCCGGTCAAAATTAACGAAAAAGGCTTCGGCTTTCGATGGTTTTGTGACCTAGGTGTGCTTGGATGAGCCGTCGCATGATGTGTTTGGCGGCTTGCAGGGTATCGGGTGTATCCAGTTTTTCTTGGTCGATTTTGAGTAAAGTGTGCCCTGGGAGGCCATCTTGCTCGGTGGCGATTTCAAAGCCTTGGTCCAGGCTCAATGCGTAAAACTGCTTTGCTTCGATAGATTGGCCCGAGAGGGTATGTGAAAAGCTAATGCCGTAGCCCAATAATTCTAATAATTGTTTTTCAAAACGACGCAATAAGGTTTCGATTGAATCACAACTGCTTAAAGTCTGTAGTGTATTTTCGTAAAGCTCAAACACGTCTTCGCAGTGTGATAGTCGGGGTATGAGCTTTAAAATAAGCTCATTCATATAAAAGCCGCAGAGCAGCTGTTCACCGCTAAGAAAAAGATGACGTTCCATCTCGGCTTGTTTTAGCGTGCGTAGTTCACCCTTGGGGGTGTAGCTTACCTCAAGTAAGCAAAATTGTTGTGTGACACTGGCTAATTTGGATTTGGCACGTTTAACACCGTGAGCCACGACAGGCACGATACCGTCAGTGTCAGTGAGTAGTTCGATAAGCGCGCTGGAGTCTCGGTAAGGGCGTTTGTGTAACACAAAGCCCTTGGTCATTGATAAAAGCCGAGTTGACTTAGGGCTTTCTCATCGTCTGCCCAGTCTTGTTTGACTTTTACCCACAACTGTAAAAATATTTTTTTGTCAAAATGGCGTTCAAGGTCATGACGAGCTTGTGAGCCAATCAGTTTTAAGTGAGTGCCGCCTTTGCCAATCACGATGGCTTTTTGATTCGGACGCTCAACGTAAATGCTGGCATTGATATGCAAGACTTGATTACGCTCTTGGATGTGCTCAACCAATACCGTAGAAGAGTAAGGAATTTCTTGGTGAGTCGTATTAAAGAGTTTCTCTCGAACAATTTCACTGATAATAAAGTTATCATCACGTGTGGTAAATTTTTCAGCTTCAAAAAAGAATTCACCTTCTGGCAGTAAGGCGTTTACCGCTTTTTGGACTTCGGCAACGTTTGTGCCTTTTTCGGCGCAAACAGGCACAATGGCGGTGAAATTATGTCGGTCTTTTAAGTTGTTAATGATCGGAAGGACTTGATCACGTTCTTGGAATTGATCGATTTTATTAATGACGAGAATGCAGGGTGTGCTGGATGATTTGATGTGTTCGAGCACGTATTCGTCTTCATCTGTCCAAACCATGGCATCGACCACAAAAAGCACCACATCCACATCATAAATCGTGTGGCTGGCCACTTGATTCATGTGTTTGTTGAGCGTGCGACGGTGTGTTTTGTGCATGCCGGGTGTGTCGACATAAATTGACTGATAGTTTTTATCGGTTTTAATGCCTTGGATCACATGCCGTGTGGTTTGTCGCTTGTGGCAGGTGATGCTGAGTTTTTTACCCAGTAGCGCATTAAGTAGGGTTGATTTGCCAACATTAGGTCGCCCTAAAATTGCCACGTAACCGCAGTAGTGTTGTAGATTCATTTTTTTATGACCTCGAGTACTTGTTGTGCTGCATATTGTTCAGCTTTTCTTCGGGTACTTCCTGTGCCAAGTAGCGGTTCTTGAAGAGTGATAACGCTACATTCGACAATGAACTCTTGCTCATGGTCTTTTCCACGCGTTTCGACTAAACGATAGTCAGGTAGGGGTAAGCGTCTTGCTTGTAGCCACTCTTGCAGTTGAGACTTGGGGTCTTTTTTCAAGTCATCGAGCGAGAGTGTTTCTAATGTTGCGGCATACCATGTGAGAATACATTGTTTTGCTTCTTGCAGGCCAGCATCGTGATAAATGGCAGCAATGATGGCTTCTACCGCATCGGCTAGAATCGAACGACGTTTTTCGCCGCCGCTTTTCAATTCCCCTGGGCCCAATAGTAATGCAGAACTTAAGTTAAGTTCAAGCGCTATTTTAGCTAAGACATCACCTTTAACCATTCCGGCGCGCATACGGCTGAGCTCGCCTTCGTGTGCCGTGGGAAATCGTAAGCTTAATTCTTCAGCGATAATAAAGCCTAAGATAGCATCGCCTAAAAATTCAAAACGTTCATTGTTGTGTTTGGCATAGCTTCGGTGTGTTAGGGCGAGCTTTAAAAGCTCAAGGTCTTTAAACTCGTAGTGCAGATTATGTTGCAGTTTTTCGAGTTTTTGATCGTCCATCTTAGAAGCGTTTTCCTGTGCGGTTAAAGTGAATGCCATTGTGTAAGTTGATCAGCACAAACTCGGCTTTGCCTACCAGGTTCTTTTCCGGCACCAAGCCCCAGTAGCGGCTGTCGTAACTATCATCGCGATTATCGCCCATGGCAAGGTAGTAACCTTTAGGAACAGTGATGCTGTAGGGTGTGGTTTCACCGCCGTGTTGCCAAACGATAAGCTCGTGCTTCTTGCCGTTTAAATCTTCCTGCATAAGTTTGGCGGGGATATTATCGCCAGGTTCAAAGTCAAAGGTGTTTTTGACAAAAGTTTGTGGCATTTTTTTACCGTTGATATACAGCGTTTTGTTTTTGTAGACAATATGGTCGCCGGGTAAGCCGACAATGCGTTTGATGTAATCAATGCTGGGGTTAACTGGGTAGTGGAAAACCGCGATGTCACCAAGTTTTGGCTCGCCAACATTCAAGATTTTTGTGCCAGTGATGGGTAGGCGCAAACCATAACTAAACTGGCTGACGACCAATACATCACCCGGCATCACGGTGGGCTCCAGAGAGCCTGTGGGCACGCTGAAAAGCTGCCCAATAAAGGCACGGATAATCAGCACGGCAAAGAAAATCCAAAACAAAGAGCGTGAGTAGTCGATAATGAAGTTTTCTTTTCGCCCAGTGGCTTCGCGTTTGGCTCGAAAGAATTTGATGTCCAATAGCCAAACGATACCGCTGGCAATGGTGAGTATGACGAGCAAAGTTAAAATGTTGATGTTCAACACTTTGACGAACAACACAAAGACGGCGAATAAGAAAATGCCGCGAACATAAGGCATGTGCTTAGGGTCACCTTCTTGATTTTTGAGTCGTTTAGGCAGAAGGGCAAACACATCGTAAATCCATATCGCTGCGGTGACGATGATGGCGACAATGATGAGAGTTGAAAACATAGGGCTGTCCTTAATCGTTGACTTTTAGAATGGCGAGGAAAGCAGATTGCGGAATCTCTACTTTACCAAATTGCTTCATCCGCTTTTTACCGGCTTTTTGTTTTTCCAAGAGTTTCTTTTTGCGTGAAATGTCACCGCCGTAGCATTTGGCCGTTACGTTTTTACGTAAGGCTTTAACGGTAGTGCGTGCGATAACTTGGTTACCGATGGCTGCTTGAATGGCCACATCAAACATTTGTCTGGGGATGAGCTCTTTCATTTTTTCAGCCAAAGCGCGACCGCGATGTTGGGCGCTGTCTTTGTGGACGATCAGTGACAAGGCATCGACTTTTTCATTGTTAATCAGGATATCGAGTTTCACCATGCTTGCGGCTGAGAAGTGATTAAAACCGTAGTCCAATGAAGCATAGCCTCGGCTCGTGGATTTTAAGCGATCGAAAAAATCCAGTACCACTTCGTTCATGGGGATTTCGTAAGTCAGCGAAACTTGTTTGCCCATGTAATCCATGCGTTTTTGCACGCCGCGTCGCTCAACACATAATGTGATCACGCTGCCCAAATAATCTTTCGGCACTAGAATATTCACAGTCGCGATAGGCTCGCGAATCTCTGCGATTTTCGACGGGTTCGGCAATTTTGAAGGGCTGTCGATTTGCATAATGCTGCCGTCGGTCATTTTTAATTCGTAGATTACCGTCGGTGCTGTGGTGATAAGGTCCAAGTCATATTCGCGCTCGAGTCGCTCTTGGATAATCTCCATGTGAAGCATACCCAAAAAACCGCAGCGAAAGCCAAAGCCTAAAGCCGTGGAATTTTCCGGCTCGTAGAACAGTGAGGCATCGTTTAGGCTGAGTTTTTCCAGTGCATCACGAAAGGCTTCGTAATCATCAGAGCTCACGGTAAATACGCCGGCATACACTTGCGGTTTAACGCGTTGAAAACCGGGCAAGGGTTTAGCAGCGGGGTTGTGCGTGTGCGTGATGGTATCACCCACTGGCGCACCATGAATGTCTTTAACACCAGCAACCATGAAACCCACTTCGCCGGTGTATAGCGCATCTTTATGGGTGAGCTTGGGCGTGAAAATACCGACACCATCAACAGTGTAATTTCGCCCGTTAGACATGAGTGTAATTTTGTCTTTTTTGCGCAGTACACCGTGATTGATGCGTACAAGCGAAACCACGCCCAGATAGCTATCGAACCAGGAGTCGATAATCAAGGCTTGTAAGGGCGCATCCGGGTCGCCACTCGGGGCTGGAATTTGTGTGACAATGTTTTCTAAGATGTCGTCGATACCGATGCCACTTTTGGCGCTTGCGCGTACTGCATTTTTAGCGTCGATGCCGATGATATCTTCAATTTCTTGGGCAACACGTTCAGGTTCGGCTTGCGGTAAATCGATTTTGTTGAGTACCGGCACCACTTCCAGATTTTGTTCAATGGCGGTATAGCAGACAGCCAGTGTTTGTGCTTCCACGCCTTGTGCGCTATCGACCACCAAGAGCGCGCCTTCGCAGGCTGACAAGGATCGAGAGACTTCATAAGCGAAATCCACGTGGCCCGGGGTATCAATAAAGTTCAGTTGATAGGTTTCGCCACTTCTGGCGGTGTAGTGCAAGGTCACGCTTTGCGCTTTGATGGTGATGCCGCGCTCACGCTCGATATCCATGGAGTCCAAAACTTGTTCGGCCATCTCGCGCTCAGTCAATCCGCCGCATAAGGCGATGAAGCGATCAGCCAGTGTCGATTTTCCATGATCAATGTGCGCAATGATCGAAAAATTGCGGATATGTGATTGATTTGTTGCCATTTTTGATATTATTACCTTAAGGTGGCTCGCATTGTAAACAATGTGCCTGGGGTGGTCAATTGCCCCGCTGAGCCGGGAATCGATTGTTTTTTAAACCTATTGTGGTGTGCGCAAAAAAATCGCCCTAGCAAGAACAGGCGTTGCCCGTTGCCACATCTAGAGGCAATGCCGCGGTGGTTCCACTATCGTTGCTGCAGGATTCTGAGCCACTCGAGCAAGTTGTTTGCTTGAATATAGAATTCGAAAAGTTTTTATTATCTCTTATTCTTGCGCAGTTTACGTTACTGACATTGCCAGGGCTGAAAGTATTGATGATTTTGTATAAATTAGCTTGTGAAATGTAGAAGGTCCTGCCAGCATAGGCAGCACATGCACAGCTGTTGTTATAGGCTTGGTTGACTAAACTACCAGTGCAGCTAGTTGAGCTTGAGTAAGTTGAGAAGAAGGTGATTGCGATCGAGATTTGCTTGTCCCCACCGTCAGCAGGCACGGTGAAAGAAAAAATATCTCCCGTAGCGCCCAGGCGTGCTTTGGCAAGGCTCGTTGTGGCATACTGCCATATTGTGGGCTTTGCAAATGCTGAGAAAGAAGTGCATAAGCTGAGCAGACTCAGGACGATAATCAATCGAGCAAAATACATATACGGACCTATTCTTTAAAAGCTACCTGTTTCAAGCTTTTTCTCATAATGCATGATCATTAAGACCATGACGCTAAGGCGAATAATATTATCATCTAGGCAGTGTTGAGTCTCAAACAATTTGCGCAATTGGGTAAAATTAATGTAGGGCTTAAGTACACCTGTATAATTTGGGTCGGTACGGCATAGAAAGTACTCAGGGAGCTGTTCGACTAGCTGTGCATAGGCAGCTGGTGCTGTAGCGCCGGCTTTATCGGAACGCCAAACTACAGAGTCAGGTAAATACGCTGCCATGGCTTTTCTTAGCAAATATCGACCGTGGCCGTGGCGGCGCTTAAAGTGCGCGGGCAATTGGTGAAAGAAACACATCAGCTCTGGGTCGGCGAGAGGGAAGGCGCAATCAATTCCGTGCGCTTTTGCAATGAGCTTTGATGTTTCAATACGCCTCTGCCAGTGAATGGATAACTCTCCTTGGATATAGGCGGCCTCTTTAGATTGTACGGTTTTGAACGTAGGCAAGATTCTGATTGGCGGCGTGTTACTTAGGATTAAATAGGGCCAATGGCTGTTGGCTTGTTGTCTATTTTGAGTGTTGTTTCTATAGGGGCGCGAGATTTTTTTACTCGAGTATAGCTCGCGATATTTTTTGAGAATGCGTTCATAAGCATAGCGTCCATAGGCTTTTTGGTTTCGAAATTCAATTAGCGCGTTATTCGCGTGCTGGCTCACTACTTCATCGCCGCCAAACCCTGATAACAGCGTGTTTATTTCGTACCTTTTGGCTAAATCGTAAACGTTATGATTTAGCAGAGGAAATAGCACCTCGCTGCAACCACCGAGGCATTCGGCATATTTTTCGATAATAAGTTCCAAGTTAAACCCTGATCGTATTCGATGCTGTGTTAGCTGAAGGTGATGGCTGACGAGCTCGCTCCAGCGTGATTCATCGTGTAGAAAATTTGCATCTCGCATCCAGGGTGGGATGGTGTTAGGTGTACCATGTGTGAAGGCATGCAGGGATGTTTTAGGGTGAATTTTTCGGGTTAATGCTGATACTGTGGAAGAATCCAGCCCGCCGCTTAACTCTAGAGCTGTGTGTCTATCGGGTGCGGCTCTTGTTACAGCGTTTAGTAGTTGTTCAAAAAGCTGATCTTTTGCTTCGTTTAGGGATAGACGCGGGCTTGGTGTCTTGGCTATCAGTTGAAATTGCTGTTTAAGTATCGGTGGTTTCCCTGGTGTGCAGTCTAATTCATAGCCTGGCGGGACACGAAAGATACCCTCGAATAGTGTTTGAGAGAGCAGCTTTGGATTAAGCCATAAGGCATCTTGTAATATGGCTTGCAAATAAGGCAGGTTCCACTTTGCTGACTCTTGGCGTTTTCTGAGCACTTCGGGGATGGACTCGCCAGTGGTGGTGTGGCCTTGATGGTAGCTATAAAACATACAGGCTATTTAGGAGGCAATTCCAGAATGGTCTTCAAAAAGTCCGCTGGGATTTCCATGGGTTTGATTGATCTCCAGCGTCATTAGCATGGGGGTTTGCCAGCTTTCTAAAGGGGTGGGCTTGTTCGAGCTTGAACGTATAATGCTTGGTTTTTTGTTGAGTTCTATTAGGTTAATCATTTTTGTTCAACTGTCTCTGCATATTTTCAGCTTCATCCCTGGACAAACTGTAGGGGTAAGGTGATAGTTACGTCAAGCGTTTAAAATAAAAACAAGCTTAAAATGTCCAAAAGCCAAGGGTCAGCAAAACAATCGCAGCAAGGTCTGTGATGGTGAGCATTAACAATACTTTTTACAAAAAACAACGATAGTCTATGCCAAATAGGGCTTCAATTCGCTTGGCCATGTTTTTGCCAATGGGGCGGCGCCCGTTTTCCATCGCGGAAAGGTTTTGTTGGGTGATGCCGAGCTTTTTAGCAAACTGCACTTGAGTGAGAGACTCTTTGTGCCTTAGGCCGCTCAGGCAGAGTGAAGGCTCACCAAAGGTTTTGATGAGGCCATTAAAGACCTGTGCAGGGCTTGCGGTGTCTTGCTTTGCTTCTGCGTGTTTGTAGAGCGCTAAAACTTCAATGGGGATTGTGTAACGCGTGCCTTGCCAGTTAATGTGTGCCATTGCCTTAGTAGGGTGCTTTTTCGTGTGTGCCGACATAGAGTATCTCCAGTAATTTCAACGCTTTGTTTTTTAGTTCCCAGCAGCAAACATACCTTGGACGACCTTTTGAAAGATGGCAGTGATAAATTTCGGCGCTGCAATTTCTTAATTTACCGAAATTTTTCCACTGCTTCCCGGCGTTAGGTCCATCAAGCTCTAAGCTTTTAACTAAAAGGTAGAGTGATTTTTGCGTTTTCACCGGTAACTGCCTAATTTGCTTTGTTGCTCTTCGATGAATGGTAACTTTCCAATTTTCTGTGTTCATGATATATCGCTTTTTGATTTAAATCAATTATTGATAAGCGTAAGTTTTTACGCCCTAGGCTGTTACTAAGCCCTATGGAGTTTGTTTGGCTAAACAAAAAAGGAAGGCCAATTGCGGGAGTTATGGTTATCGAAGGAAGAGCGGGAGGGTTTAATCTAAGCTATCACACGTTTTTTAAAATGTCCAAAACCCAATCACCAACAAAACAATCGCTGCAAGGCCCGTGGTGGCGAGTAGGGTTTTGCCGCCTGGGGTTTCAAAGCGCACATCGCCTTCGTGTTTTTCACGCATGCGATAGGCCATGAGTGCGGGCAAGAGAATTAATAAAATGACACATAAGATACCGGCAAAGGCCAGCGCTTGTATAAACGCGCCGGGGTAGACAAGCACAATCACTAGCGGGGGTAAAAAGGTTGCAGCGTAGACTTTAACGCGATCGTTGCCCTGTTTTTTGAGCTTTAAACCATCGGCCAAAAAATCTGAAAGGGATAAGGCTACCGCCAAAAAAGAGGTTAACACGCTGATGGAGGCAAACAAATGCACGGCGAAGGTGACGCTGGGGCGATTGAGCATTTGGCTGAGTGCGTTGGTTAAACCACTCACGGCTGAGCCGGATTGTGCGATTTGAATCAGGCCGTTTGAGCCGTGTAGCGGCAAGTTGCCTTGCACAACCAAACACCATAACCAATAACAGGCCAACGCAATAAAACTGCCGGCGGTGATCGCAATGCGCAAATGTTTCACATTGTCATTTAAGTAGCTTCTAAGGCTTGGGATGATGACTGCGAAACCAAACGAGGTGATGACCACCATGACAGCTGGCCAAATGGCGTGCGGTGAGCCGGTTTCTAATTGGTGAGTGGTGATGTGCGGGGAAATGATCACAAGCAGTGCGAAAAATGTGCCGAGCTTTACGGTCATGAGCAAGCGGTTGGTCCAGTCTACTGTGCGTACACCACGAATGACTATCGCGGCAAAAATTAGGGTGAAAATCAAGGTATCTAACACTTTGTATTTCGCCAGATGCACTTTGGCGAGAAGCATGTGCACCACATCGCTACCACCTGCGATATACGCTGATAACAAAGCGTAAAGTAATAAGAGGTATACGCACAACGTGATAATTTGCCCAGGCAAACCCAGCGAGGCTTTCGCCATGGAAATCAGGTTGGTGTTTTGTTTGAGTTTTAAGCTGACCTCTAAAATGTAAAACGCACCGGCGGTCATAAATACCCAGCAAACCAGCAAGGTGAGGGTGGTGGTGAGAAAACCGCTGGCGGCGGTGGCTGTGGGTAGCGCGAGTAAGCCTGCGCCAATGGATGTGCCGGCCACCATTAAGGTGCAACCGATTAAACGTAATAACATGTTCTAACTCATCTGCGGTGTATACAATAAAAAAATCACAAACATGACCGCATCGATCACAATGCTGACCAACGGTAAAGCGGAAAAATAAAATACATAGGCGTTATAAAGCACGGCAATTAGTAGGAAAAGCCACACACCGATGCGTTGCATGCGGAAAATGAAAAACAGTGCAATGATCATTAGGATGGATTCCAGGATGGCGGCCGGTGTGAACAATAGCCCAAACGGGGCAAGGCCTTGTTCTTCATTGGCAGGCACCACAAAGGCTGCATAGATCCAAAAAGCATTAAAAAATAGGCCCAGCCAGGTCACGATAGTGATCAAAGGTGGGCGAGGTTCGCCATCCCAGCGCGGTAAGTTAGGGCTCATGGTGTGACTCAGCTATTTCTTAAGCTAATAAGCATAATCAATTGCTTAGGGTCTGTCTACTGTTCGAGCCCGCACTGTGGGTACTAGGAAGGGCTTGGTGTGGCGCGCCTGTTAGCGTGCTCAAGTATTTCCTTGGCTTCTCGAATAACAGGACTAAACCCATGAGAAGTGCTTGAAAGTTTCATGTGAGAAAGTTGTTCGACTATCCTTGCTTCTTCTGGTTTAGGAGTGCGGTCAAGTTCGCTTTGATGCTCCCGAATCGATGAAGTTAGAGTTTGAATTGCTTTAGGGGCTTGATCGATGGATTTTTCTAAAGCCTCAATCCTTGCCTTAAGTTCGCTTAATTTTGCTTGCCTGCTCGCTATTTCTTGTTCAGTTAAGCGTCTATAACTGCGGCGATATTCAGTTCCTCTATCATAAGAAGTGTTATAGCCCAGCTCCCTGGCCTCATCATTGAGATTAACTCTTTTAGTTCCTGCATTATAATCCACAGTTGTTTTTTCAATTGCGTCTTGTTCTGCTTGAGGCAGTTTAGCCTTTAACGTGGATAACTCTGCCTGCATGGATTGAAGCATATTTCTTTGTTTCGATAGTTCCGTATCTAGATCGTTAAGCACGTTTTCTATCGCTGCGTAACTTTGATAAGCTTCGGTTTTTTTTAGCTTACTAATTAACTCAGAAATACGTGTTTTTGCAAGATTGACCTTGATTTCGTGGAAAAAAGCTAAAGGAGAATCAAAACTGCACGGTGCTGCGCCCGAAGCGGATCGAGCTCGTTTTAACGCTTGAATCTGTGTTCTAATATCATATGGATCTTCTAATGGCTCCCCGCTTGGTTTGGTTTTACGTAAAGAATCATGATGAAAAGAAGCACAAAGATCGATACAAGCCTGTTTAAATGCTGTTTGAGATTTAACTAGGGGTAAGTGATACAGTTCGATGAGTTGCGTAGAAAGGGCGTCCAAGCTTTCGTTATCAAGCCCATTAACTTTGTTAATGAAGTCATTATAAGCTTCCTCAATAGGGCGTAATCCTTGCTCAAGAGCTTGTTGATATTGATCATCAAGCGTTTCCCCTTTTGCCTTTAGTGCAGCAAAAAAATCCGTGTAATTTTGTTGGCCCTTAAGCTTTTTTTGGCATCGTGTATATCGCTCAGCAAGCGTGCGTTTTTTTGTGCTGAAACGTCCAAAATAGCATCCTTCCTCGGCTAAATAAGCTTCTATCTTTGCAATCAGATTTGAAGCCGAAATATAGCCCCTCCGACTATGGTAAGCTATGTGTGCCCTTAGACCGCTGCGAAGGTATGTGCGCACAATCTCATGGATAAACGTCGGAGAAAGTAATCTGTTAATTTCAGTAGCTAGGAAGCTTTTTGTTTGATTTAGTTGTTCCTCTCTTTTGGACTTTTCGATTGAGCATCGTTTATCTTTATAGGCTAACTCCATTTGCTCGAGCCACCCGCGTTTAAATTTTCCTAGGTCTGTAAGCTTCCCAGTCGTCGGTGGATGGTATCGTGCGCCAGGTTCAATTCCAGCTAGCTCGGGAGGTGGTGGCGCTGGCGGTAGCTGCCGTGGTGACAGTGGTGGAGCTGAGGGTGTGGGAAATGCTCTAAGCGGTGGTAAAGGTGGTGATGATGGGCGCTCGTTTGTTGAAGAAGTTGTTGTTGAAGGCATAATAAGCTCTTAATATTATTTTTAGCTAAATTATTGCACAAAAATAGGATGGTGTCATTAAATAAATTTTTGCAACTACTCACCAAGATATGATGCATTGTGCACGTTTCTTTGAAAAATAGTATTTTTCTTTGCGCGATGGAAATTCTTAAGGCAGCCGCGCTACCCTGGTTGGAAATAGCTGCAATCGCGTGTATGATTATTGAAATCTAAATGATATGAGTGAAGGATCTCATGGCAAATAAACATGTTTTGTTGGTGGATGATGAGCCTATCAGCCTAAAGGTCTTAGTCAGCAAGGTTCGTGGTGCAGGCTATGATGTGAAGGAATGTGATAGCGGCGAATGCGCGTGGGAGGCCTTGCAAAGTGACGCTCACTTTGATGTTATTGTGCTTGATCGTATAATGCCAGGTTTAGACGGCATGGCTTTGCTGCAAAAAATTCAGGCGGACGCTCGTTTGGCGCATATTCCTATTATTATGCTCACGGCGGTGGACGATAGCGATGAAATTATCGAGGCGATTTCTGCGGGTGTTTTCGATTACCTCACCAAACCGGTTGACGGCGATCGCCTTTTGGATTTGTTAAAAGCCCTATGAAAAAATTTCCCACCTTCCTTGCCTGTTTAGCTTTAGCGCCTGCATTGTTTGCGAGCGCATATTTTTACCCTAAAGCTCATTGCGATGTGATTGGTCAGTTGCAGCTGGCTTCCGTGGGTTTTTTTGACACGGTCACGAAAATTGATCAGCAGTATGACGTGGGTTATAACGACGTGGTCGAAGCCAACCCAGGGTATAACGTCGATGATCTCTCCTCCGGCGAGCAATTACTTATCCCGACGCGCTTTATTTTGCCGAGCGCGCCGCACAAAGGCATTGTGGTCAATCTTGCGGAGATGCGCCTGTATTATTTCGATCAAAAAGCCGGTGTGATTTTTACTTACCCGGTGGGTATTGGTAAACAAGGTGAGCTGACCCCTTTGGGTAAAACGATGGTGGTCAGTAAAAAGGTCGACCCCACGTGGACACCCACGCCGGATGCGCGTAAGCAGTTTAAAGCGACTTATGGTTTTGATCTGCCCGATAAATTCCCGCCAGGCCCTGAAAATCCGTTGGGGCAATATGCCATGCGTTTGGGCTTTCAACACACAAATATTTTGATTCATGGCACGAATGATCCGGCTGGCATCGGCAAGCGCGTGAGCGCGGGCTGCGTGCGCATGGCCAATGACAATGTGGGTGAGTTGTTTGATTTGGTCTATGCCGGCGTGCCGGTGACCGTGGTTAACGAGCCGTACAAGGCTGGCTGGGATGGGCGCAAATTATTGCTAGAAGCGCATCCACCATTAAAACAAAAGCCCGGACAGTTTATGGGCGGCTACCGCGCTGTGCTTGAAGCGGCCGCGAATCGCCCGCCGCATGCGGGTAAAGTGGTGATCAACTGGAAATTGGCCGGGCAAGTCGCCCACCTGCAGCTGGGTGTGCCGCAGGTGGTGGGCAAGCTCGTGGGTCGATAGGGCCGCTCTTTTTTTGATCAAAAATTCTCATCCTAAAAGTTCAGCGTATTAATTATTTTGATTAATCTTTTTATTTGTAGAGCCAGGTCTTTTTCGCTATGATTTCGCTCGGGATTGCGCCAGTCGCTGCATTAGCGAGGTGTACACACGCTGTGGCAATCCACTGAATACAATGAATTCGCTCGTCAAACAGCAGGGACAATTAACACTCACTATGAGGAATAGGTTCATGAGATTAAATAAAGTTTACCGTTTGTTATTGGTCACGGGTATGGCAGTCGGCGCGGCCAGTGTGGCGCAAGCCTCGGGCTTTCAATTATTCGAGCAAAGTGGTGCAGGCACGGGCGATTACCACGCGGGTGGCGCGGCTGAAGCCAATGATGCCAGCACGGAATGGTATAACCCTGCGGGTATGACGCGGATTAAGCATCAGCAGTTGTCTGTGGGTGGTGTGGTCATTAATACGAATATTCCTTTTCGTGGTACTGTCGAAGATAATTCGGTTAACCCCGGTTCACCTCAGTATGTTTCTACTCAAGGCGGCGGTTTTAACTTTGTACCTAATCTTCACTATGTTGCGCCAATCAGTAACAACTGGGCCTTTGGCTTTGGTGTGAATGTGCCGTTTGGCTTAAAAACAGATTACCCAAGTGATACCTACCTGCGCTATGTTGGCACTGAAACCAGTGTGCAAGCCATTGACTTGACGCCGTCACTTGCGGTGAGGTTTTCTCACGGTGTTTCGGTTGGCGCGGGCGCGGATATCGTCTACACCAAAGGTATTTTTGATCAGTACGCTGGGCTTGGTGCTGGCGGTGTTAACGACACCTCGAGCGATAACACCGGCCACGATTGGGCGTATGGCTTTCATGCGGGTATTTTGTATGAGCTAAATAATGCCACACGTTTTGGTATTGCTTATCACTCGAAGATTGTTAACCACATGAAGGGCACTAGTAAATTTAGTGGTCCTTTGGCGAATAGTGGCAACGGTGGCGTCGAAGAAAACAGTAATTTGCGCGCCAATTTTGCTTTGCCGCCTTCAACTGAGTTCAGCGTGTTTCATACCATTAACAAAAAGTGGGATATCATGGCCTCTGCGCAATACACGCAGTGGGATGTGTTTAAAAACCTTGTGTTGCAGAATGTTGCAGCCTTATCGTCATCTGACATTGATGTCGTGGTCCATGAAGGCTATAAAAATACGTGGAATTTTGCCGCAGGCGCGCATTACCACATTTCTTCGAAGTGGACGTGGAAATTTGGTGGCGGTTACGATATGACTCCGTCAAATAACCAGGATAGAAATATACAACTCCCTGACTCGAACCGTATCGCTGCTTCAACAGGTTTAGCCTATCAAGCGATGAATAACTTGCGTGTTGACTTAGGGTATACCCATTTGTTCATGAAAAATGCGCATATTAATACGACGCAGCCCGTTGATATTGCCCAGTCAACAACCATAGGAACGGTGAAAGGTTCGGCAGATATTATTGGCTTGGAGTTAACCTGGACAATCGTTTAGTTTTCTTTAAAGCTTAGAGAGTTTTACTGCGAGTAAACAAAAAGCCAGGTAGATGCCTGGCTTTTTGTTTGTGGTTGATGTTACTTTGAGCCAGTTTGAGCAATAACTAGCTGGCTGTTGTAGAATGGACCGCTTTGAGAAAGCTTGATTCCTAAATTGTTTGCAGTGGTTTGGAGCGTATAGTTGACGCCGTGCAGTGTACCTGTTCCCACCACTGTCCCCTGAGCTATACTAGAGGTGCTGCTTGGTAAGGCGTAAACCGTTACGGTGCACGCGTGTTGTACGCAGCTGTACTTGTTCAATATCTCAACCTGCTGAGCGGTCGATGTTACTTTTGTGGTATTGGCTGGCGTTCCGTAAGAGGATTCGATGAGCTTGCCATCAAGCGCAACATTCGAAAATAGGTTGCTCTGATTGTTTGTTGTCAATGTCGCCATCGCCGAACCTGACGCCAACAACGCACCTGCTGCGACTAAACTTAAAGTTAATTTGTTCATGTTTTTTCTCCGTTTGTTAATCCAATCGGCTTTTAGCGGCTTTAACCATTTTAATCAAGGTTAGGAATTCCGCCAAAACCTAAGAACATTTTAGTGTTTTTTGGATAAAAAGCAAGCAAATCCAGTTAAAATATTTTGAGGCTAATTGCATGAAAAATGGTGAAAATAAACTTCGCTTGCAATTTTAATTAAAATGATTAAACTCTGATTCAAGCAAAAATGAGACACAGCAGATGAAATCAGAAACCGCCACCGCCGCCAAAACCTATTTTGGTAAATTATTGGACGATGCTCGCAAGGAGCCGGTGATGATTACCAAGTCGGGCAGAGCTGTCGCGGTGATCATGGCTTATGAAGATTATGAAGCCTTAACGGCTCAAAGCACACCTCTCGCGGCTGATGCGCCCAAAAAGCCCAAACGTCGCAGCGTGGCCAAACGCTACCGCAGCATCCTCAAATACCGCATCAAACGCAAAGAGCGCGAAGAGAAGGGCAGCGGTTCCACTTAGCACCCTCTTTGGAGCGGCGGTGTACGTGTTGGTTTCTTCATTCATTAAGCCGGGGGTTTTGTCTTTGCGAGGCGCGAAGCGACGAAGCAATCTCCAGGTTAATGAGCCAGATTGCCGCGCTCACTGGCGTTCGCTCGCAATTGACGTTAGCGATAATCCGGGAAAAATTTAAACCCGGGTTATCGTCGCTGTCACTCCTCAACCCCAGGCTACGTTTGTAGCCCGGGTCGTGACCCGGGGAGGGTTTTTCTGGATTACATACAAGCAAGGCGCTCCATTAATCCTCTATGTGAGTAGTAGAATGATAGGTTACTTCTTGTTCTGGATGATCAGCGCTATCAGCGGTTTCGGAGTCGGCATCCTGGTCGCTCAGCATACGGATGTGGTCGCCGTAGATTACCCTTCCCCAGCCGGAACCAGGAGCACCCGAAATATCCGGCCTCTTTGGAGCCCAACTTTGACACTGCCCTTCCGAATGACATTCGCTTCGAGTAAAATCTGCACTTGCCGTTGAGTTCGGATTATTTGGCGCGGCATCGCCAGTTACAGCCACAGGCGCGACCGCCGGCTCAGAAGGCTGGGCGCTTGCAGATAGCATACCTGTCAGGGCCACTGCAGCGGTTAACGCCAAGGTCAGTTGTTTAAGTTTGAATGAATGAAACATCAGATAGCTCCTACTTAATACTGTTCATTAAGTGTACGTCAAAGGGGCTAAATTGCAATAGCCGAATAAAGTGAACAACACCGTTTATAGCCCGGGTCATGATCGCGAACAATTCATCCTTCCCTACTTGCAGGCGGCCTCAAAGCTTGCTAACGTCATTTTTTTCTTACCAGGAAGCCTTGCTCATGACAATCAAACCCCTGATCATCGCCATTACGTTTATGAGCGTATCAACGATCTGTATTGCTGCGCCACAAGCCGCGCCAACACCCATAATCACCAAAGCCTCCATTGATCAGAATTTCAAAACCTTACAAGATGAAATGCAAGAACTACAACAAACCTCAACAAAAATGGTCCAGCAAGCGCAAGATAACAGCCAGAAAAACCTCGATGGCGCAGTCAAACAACTGCAAGCGGAAATCGGCGCCCTACAAACGGCCATGAATCAAAATCTAAAAACACTGCAAAATAATACCCAAAAACAATACAATGACTTAGTCAATGAAGTTAAAGTGCTTAAACAAGGTTTGCAGCAAATCCAAAACCCGGATGCCGGCAGCACGGATCATCAATAGCCCCTGCTGGGCCGTGACTCTGGGAAATTTCTTTCTCGGATTACGCGCTTCGCGCTAATCCAATGAAATTTGATAAAAACTGCATTGGCTTAATCATGAGAATCAACATCACACTCTCCACACAAACCTTGACCCTGCTTAATGACGCCGGTCAAAACATCGCGCAGTACACCATTTCCAGTGGCGCGGCCGGTATCGGTCAGCAAATGGGGTCGTACAAAACACCATTGGGGAAACACCGTATCGCTGAAAAAATCGGGGCTGATTTGCCCGTGAATGCCGTGATGGTCGGCAGACGTTGGACAGGTGAAGTCTATCACGATGCGTTGGGGCAGGCGGTGCCCGATCGCGATTGGATTTTAACGCGTATTTTATGGCTTGAAGGTTTGGAGCCCGGGTTTAATCAGGGCGGCGAGGTGGATACGAAAAACCGTTATGTGTATATTCACGGCACGCCCGATAGCACCCGCTTAGGCATGCCCGGATCCAAAGGTTGTATTCGCATGCGCAATGATGACTTGCTCGCATTGTTCGAAGCCGTTACAGTGGGCACACCCGTGGATATTATCGAGTAAAGCATGATTGTAAGTGCAGTGATTCTCTCGGCTTTAGCCGTTCTTTTATTAATGATTTTAGTGTTTCGCAGTTTCTCTCAGTCGCAGCAAACGGCACAAGCAGCGCTGGTGCGCGAAGCGCAGTTTGAGACGCAAGAAAAATTACTCGCGCAAGTGAATCAGTTGCAATTAGCCTTGAGCGGCCAGCTTAATGACTTTCGTGCAGGTTTCGATAAGCATCAGCTCGAAGGTTTGAAAACCCTGCAAGAAAGCTTGCAAACCAGCTTGAAGCAATCACGTGAAGAGCTCGGCTTGCGCGTGGAGGGCTTAACAAATCGCACGGATGAGCGTTTAAAAGAAATTTCGGGGCAGGTGGAAAAACGTTTAACACAAGGCTTTGAGAAAACCACAGAAGTGTTTAACGATGTGATTAAACGCTTGGCTTTGATCGACGAAGCACAAAAGAAAATTACCGAGCTTTCTAGGAATGTGGTGAACCTTCAAGAAATTTTAGCCGATAAACGTTCGCGCGGCGCTTTCGGCGAAGTGCAGTTGTCGAACTTGGTGCGCAATGTGATGCCTGAAGAAAATTTCTCGCTGCAGCACACGTTTGCGAATGGCAAGCGCGCGGATTGTGTGTTGTTTTTGCCTGAGCCCAGCGGCACGATTGCGATTGATGCAAAATTTCCCTTGGAAAGCTACCAATCTATTTATAATTTGCCGGCCGGCAGCGCGGATCGCGTGCAAGCTGAACGGCAGTTCAAACGCGATATTCAAAAACACATTCAAGACATCGCTGAGCGTTATATTATTAAAAATGAAACCGCTGACGGCGCGGTGATGTTTATTCCGGCTGAGTCGGTGTTTGCTGAGATTTATGCGTATCATCCCGATTTGGTTGCTCAGGCTCATAAGGCCAAAGTCTGGATGGTTTCACCCACGACGATGATGGCTATCCTTACGACGGCACGCGCCGTCTTGAAAGATGAGGCTACACGTAAGCAAGTGCATATTATTCAGGATCATTTGGCTCGTTTGGCAAAAGACTTTAAGCTTTTCCAGTCGCGCATGGATGATGTGGCTCGCCATATTGCCAAAGCGCATGAGAATGTCGAGAAGGTGCATACCTCAGCGCGCAAGATTACTTCACGTTTTGAGAAAATCGAGCGAGTAGAGGTGGGTGAAGACACGCCTTTTAGCTTGGCTGAGCAGCCGGACTGAACCGCTGTTTTTTTGTGACAAATAAGTGACAAAAATCTTGCAAGTTGACTAAGTTTTGTTTAGAATTTCTCCTGTTTTGGTCATATTGACTAAAAAAATGGAGAGGAAATTTATGAAAATGACACGTATTGCAACAGCACTTGCTGTTTCTGCTATTGCTGCTTCAGCTTTCGCTGGTTCAGCGCCTAAATTAATGGGTGATAACAACACTTCTCACCAAGGTTTCTACGTTGGTGCGTTGGCAGGTTATGGTCAAACTAAACTAAGCGGCCAAGGCCTTAGTTCAAGCGGTGAAAAACTTTGGAGTTTTGCAGGTGGTTTGAACGGTGGTTACCAGTTCAATAACTACATCGCTGCTGAAGTCGGTGGTTTGTATTTTGGTGAGACGACGCTAGGTTCTGATTCTAGCACCGGTACTCAAGTTGATGTAAAAGCTAAAGACAACTACGCACTTTATGCTGCGGCTAAAGGCATGTTCCCAATTAATAATCAATTCGATTTGTTTGGTAAATTGGGTATTGCGGCTGTCCACACTAAGTATGATGCTGCGGCAGATGGCCTATCTGTTAGCCTTGGTTCACAAACCAACGCTTCGTTGTTGGTCGGCTTGGGTGGTGAATACTACTTCACGCAAAACCTTAGCATGTCATTGGAAGCGGATTATTTCTCACAAAATAATCACGGTAAAGCAACACCACGCCATATCGTTGGTTTGTTGGGTTTGGCTTACCACTTCTAAGAACATCCGTTCTTGTGAAAAGGCAGCTTCGGCTGCCTTTTTTATATCTTGATTAGGGCCTGTTTACAATTCATTTTCACGCTGCAAACTGAGTAAAGTTGGTCCAAATTGTTCATTCTTCTCGTTAAATAGGACTGGCTATTCGCCTCGAATAATAAACAATTTGGTCTCAACCCCCTCAGTTTTCGCTTGCAAAAACGAATTGTAAACAGGCCCTATTTATTGTTTAGTAATTGTTACCGTATTGTTACAAAATTGTTGCAAAGGGCGGCCGATTTCGTTAAAATGCTCTCGTTTTAGTCATCTAGACTTAATAAAAACGGAGAGAAATTTATGAAAATGACACGTATTGCAACAGCACTTGCTGTTTCTGCTATTGCTGCTTCAGCTTTCGCTGGCTCAGCGCCTGTAATGAGTAACAATGCTTCACACGCTGGCGTTTACGCAGGTGTATTGGGTGGTTACAACTACAGCAAATACACGGGTAGCATCAATGGTACGCACATCAGCAACCGTCGCGGTAGCTCTTATGCACTGGGTTTGAACGCGGGTTACCAGTTCAACCAAAACATCGCTGTTGAATTAGGTTACTTACATTTTGGTCACACCACTGTTGGTCAAGTGAACAGTGTTAAAGTACGCTCTAAAGCCGCTGCTGCGGCGTATGTTGCGGCTAAAGGCATTTACCCAATCAACAGCGCGATTGACGTGTTTGGCAAATTGGGTGTTGCCGGTGTACAAGACAAATACATCAAAACAGCGACACCAACCACTAAGCAAGGCACAGAAGCTGCATTGTTGGCGGGTGTTGGTGGTGAATACTACTTCACACAAAATGTCAGCGCTTCAGTTGAAGCTGACTACTTGTCACAAAACGGCCGTAAAATCCCGCAACACTTCTTGGCGTTGGCGGGCTTGGCTTACCACTTCTAAGAACATCTGTTCTTGTGGAAAAGGCAGCCTCGGCTGCCTTTTTTTATGACTATGGGTTGAAAAAAAAGTCGAAAATCATACGCTTGAGCTTTTCAAAAGTACAATCATTTATTTTTCAAAACCTATTATTTTCCAGTAGCAAACTTTTAAAAGAAGACTATATTTCCGCTTCGAAGGCTTGCATAAAACAGGTCTTTGCCGGGGCCCTTTTGGGCCTCGGCTATTTAACCTTAATGGAGTTTAACCGTGACAAAAGATAAAAAGCCAGCTAAGTCGCCTGCTAAGCCTGCTGCACCTGCAAAAAAGAAAGGCAAATAAATTTTACCCACCCATCTTGCAGCTATTTCTCGTGCAAGGTGTTTTTTTATAAAAAGGAGAGAAACTATGAAGCGTAATTTATTATTAACTTTGATCGCGACATTATTGTGTGTGTCATTTTCGACTAGCTTTGCTGCTACGACAAAAGGCGAAACAGCAAAAACGAAAAGTGCTGCTGTGAAATCTACACGTACGCACAAGCACACTGAAAAAACAAAAAAAGCGAAAAAACACGCTAAGAAAGAAAGCAAAAAACATCACTAAAATGATGGCTTGGTCCCGGATAAGTGCTTGGCACTTTCCGGGATTATTTTTTTGGCTGCTGACGTTCGCATTGGTTTTGTAGCAACGTCTTTGCGAGGCGCGAAGCGACGAAGCAATCTCAAGATGAATGGACAAGATTGCCACGCTCACTGTCGTTCGCTCACACTTTTTACCCGCACTCGCCAAAACGATACGTATGCCATCAATCCAATGAGGTACACGTGCGCGACTTTTTCATTAGGGCACAGCCAGCTGGCTGTCTGATGCCAGAGTTTAACGCATCACACAGATTACCTCGCGTAAAACAGCTCGTCAGATGCCGGATATACAGATGCAATCTTTACCTTATTGTGACCGAGTGTTTTTTATCCTTTACAATCCGGGTGAGTCCATATACAGGCTATGTGCACGAGAAAAGGCACTACAAAAACACCCGGTAATCATATTTCAATAACTTGCCTAAACGCTTGGCCATGACTTTACCGATCGGGCGTTTATTGTGTTCCATTTCAGAAACATGATGCTGCTTGATACCGAGTTTTTCAGCGAGCTGTTTTTGGGTGAGGTCAGCACGAAAACGAAAAGTTTTTAGATAGTAGCCTGGTGTTCTAAAGTGCTCGCCGTGCCTTTTTTGTAAAATTTCTTCCAAGAAATCGGGAGAGTAGGTTTCTTCTTCCTCAAGATTTTTCATGAGATGGCTAACTGCTGAATTCAACTGTTTGATCAGCTTGTTCTTATCTCTGGGTGGGTTTTTCTTTAGCTCAATGGTGAGGGTGCCGCCACTAAAGCTGATGGTCGTTTTATGTTTGCTGGTAGGCATTTTTTCGGTGTCCTAAGTTTATAATGTTGATCAATAAGTATTTTTTAGTCACTTTATACTCTACTCTATACCGGTAGTTGAGCTTCAACCGGTAAGCATCGTTTGCGCTTAGCTTTGATGACTGCCACTGAGGGCAGTGCGGTCCGTAGCGTTGCAGGTCTGTGACAGCTTCAGCTAAGAGTGCTTGTATTTCATTGGGTAGGTGTTTAGCCAGTTTCTGTGCTTTACGGCTAAATTCTACGGTCCTTTCGCGTTTCATAATATACCTCTATATGGTATTAATCAATTAAAATAAAGTGGGGTCAAAAATTGGAAAAAAAGAATAGGGGGAAGAAAGAAGCTTAAGGATAATAAAGTTATCACACCGGGCAGGGTAAACGCATCTAAATTTGCACAATTTGCTTGAAAGTTTGGCTCAATATTTTTATTGAGAGTTTTTCAGGTTTAGAAGATCCACGAATTGAACGAACGAAGAAGCAATTGATCAACGGAGTATTGAGGTGATTCTAGCAAAACAGCTCGGTGATCACATTGACTCCCGTTGGCAACAGTTAAACAGTTTAATCCGAATGACTTATCGACGAGAAGAGCCTGCTGAAACTCAGCTTGAGCAACGCTACTATATCAGTTCACTGGCTCCTGATAATCCTGAGGTGATGCTTAAAACGATACGTGCTCATTGGCAAGTTGAAAACTGCCTGCACTGGAGTCTTGATGTAAGCTTTAGAGAGGATAATAGCCGTGTGCGCAATGAAAATATGGCTGTGAATATGTCTTGGCTTAGAAAGTTTTGTTTGGGCCTATTGAAAAAAGAAGGTTCTTTCAAGGCAAGCATAAGAAGAAAACAACGTAAGGTCTGCGCTAGCCCTAATGACTTAAACAAGATACTGGGTCAAATTTAGATGCGTTTACCCTGTCACACCGGGTCAAAAACTTTTACGGCAGCGCCTTCTTTGCTACACTCGCCATCAATTCAGTATTTTTCAAAGGACCACACCATGGAAGTCAATTTGATTCGCGAGCGCATTAAAGATTACCAACACCGTGCCCACGAACTTCGGGGGTATCTTTGACTATGAGGTTAAGTGCGAGCGTTTTGAAGAAGTCACGCGTGAATTAGAAGACCCGAATGTTTGGAATGACCCGAAAAAAGCCGAAGGCTTGGGGCGTGAGCGTGTATGGTTGGAATCCTTGGTCGAGACTTTTCAAACACTGGACAGTGGCTTGCTTGATGCGGCAGATTTATTAGAGCTTGCGGTCGAAGAAAACGATGAAGACAGTGTTCAAGCGGTTGAGGCGGATTTGGATACGCTGCAGAAAAAACTCGAGCAGCTCGAATTTCAGCGTATGTTCAACGGCGAGATGGACTCCAATAATGCCTTTATGGATATTCAAGCGGGTTCAGGTGGTACGGAAGCGCAAGACTGGGCTGAAATGTTGCTGCGCATGTATTTACGCTTTGGCGAAGCGCAAGGCTTTAAAACGGAGTTGATCGAATGCTCGGCGGGTGATGTGGCTGGTATTAAAAGTGCGACCATTCAATTTTCCGGCGATTACGCTTACGGTTGGCTGCGAACAGAAACGGGTGTGCATCGTTTGGTGCGAAAATCCCCGTTCGATGCCAACAACAAGCGCCATACCTCATTTGCCTCTGTGTTTGTTTCGCCTGAAGTGGATGAAAATATCGATATTGAAATCAACCCCGCCGATTTGCGCATTGATACCTATCGCGCTAGTGGTGCCGGCGGTCAGCATGTGAACCGTACCGATTCGGCTGTGCGTATTACGCATTTACCGACCAACATTGTCGTACAATGTCAAAGTAATCGCTCGCAGCATCAAAACAAAGACCACGCCATGAAACAGCTTAAAGCCAAACTCTATGAGCTCGAAATGCAAAAACGTAACACCGAAAAACAAGCCTTGGAAGAGAGTAAATCTGATATCGGCTGGGGTAGCCAAATTCGCTCTTACGTCTTGGACGAATCGCGTATTAAAGACTTGCGCACCTCGGTGGAAACGCGCAACACCAAAGCCGTGCTTGATGGCGACTTGATGCGGTTTATCGAAGCAAGTTTGAAAGCGGGCGTGTAGCAACCGTCTTGGGTAGCAACGTCTTTGCGAGGAGCGAAGCGACGTGGCAATCTCCAGGTTAATGAGCCAGATTGCCGCGCTCACTGCCGTTCGCTCGCAATGACATTAGCGATAAAATGTAGCCTGGGCTGAGCGCAGCGAGGATAACCTGGGTTATCGTTACCGCCGCTCATCAACCCAGGCTTGTTCCGTGTTTGCTACATGTATAAGTCCTCTTGATCTTTTGTTCCAACAGTGGTAAATTTTGTTCAAAATTTGAATAATAAGTTAAGCTATTACAATGCTTCCCACTCCTTCTGATAATCCTCTCTTTGGCGAAACCGCCGCGTTATTGCAGGCGCCTTCCGCAACACCACTTGCAGAGGCGCTTGATCGCCTACGTGTTATGCGCAATATGGAGTCTTCACTAAAAGCAAGAATCGCTGCCAGAGTGATTGCCGGTGTTCTTACCGCGGCCGCGCCTATCGTGTTTTTTGGTGTGCAAAGTATTTTGGCGGCTCTGTACTCAAGTAAGCATTTATTGTTTTTTTCAGAAAATCTCGTTCGTTTGGGTTACTGGTTCGGCGTGACGTTGTTTGCCATTATCAATAATACTGATATGGGCGCGGCATTTTTACATGCGATAAATTATATCCGTCATGGTGGCTTGCGCTTGGATTTAAAAAAGTTTAAAGAAAAATCGCGCGCAAGAAAAGCTGCGCATGTTTTTTCAATGTTGTTGTTTGATTTGCCCATGCTGGCCTTGGGTCTGGCTTCGTGCTATGGCGCAGCGGCGGGCGTTTTTGATGCGTATAAAGATTGGTATCAGATATTGCTCGATGGCGGTTTTGCCCCACCGCAGATTTTAACAGTCATCGGTAGTTTGGTTTCTGCATTTGGCACCAATATGTTGTACATGCTGGCTAATGGACTGTGGAGCGGTATGAAAACCATCGCGTTTAATTTGTCGCAGTATTTAGCCCCTTGCCGACCTAGTCGATACTCAAAAGGCTTTATTGGATATAGAGCGATCGATGAGGCTAGGCGTCGCTTTGCGAACATGGAAGATAAGCATCTGGGGCACGCTGTAGCGGTGGTGAATGTGTATGGGGAAGTCTTAAAAGAGACGAATAGGCCAAACGCTTTTATTAACGCACCAGAAATAGCAAATCAAAGTTTTGCTGATCAAGATCGTCTTTATGAATACTATGCGGTTTATTGTGCGATGCGAAAGTTGGAGAGCTATTCTCAGTATCGCCCTAATCGTGGCTTTGTGGGCTTGTGGTTTGTTTTAAATGCGATTTGTGGGCTTGCTGTAGGCTTGACCGGTTCTTTAACCAACGGTATTGGTGGTATTGATGAAGGCAGTTATTTTCTTGGTATTGCCAGTTTAGTCGCAAACGTAATTATCAATACTTCGGTAGCGGTTATGTTGCCCCGCATGTTCTATGAGATTTCGATCAAGCCGATTTACCAATTAATCGCCCGTTGCCGATCGCCAGAGAAAGATCCTATTAGAGGGCCAGCAATGGTGTTGGCTGGCTGGGCCATGAAAGTGTTTTGGATGGCGGCTGCCGCTTTTCCAGCCATTATGACGTTTGCAGGTACCTTTGGGGTAACGCTTGAGATGGAGGGGCATGTCAGCTTTTTGAACGTCTTGCCTTTTGCTGTTCAATTACTTCTTTCGATTACGCCAGCGGCTGCTTTATGTGCCTTGGTGTTGTACGCGGTGATGAATAAACTGGCAAGCTTGTTTGTCACGCCGATTAGAAACCGGCTTTATGGTGAAGGTGTTGCTAACCACCTTGGCAGCTTAACGAATTATGTTAACAACCTTAGTGAGCCAAATGGTCGCGTAAAAAAAGTAGCTCGGGCTACTACTGCATGCGGGCAATTTAGCGCGGCATTAGAGCGTTACCAACAGTGGACAGGCGCATTGTCTGAAAAAGAGCGTAATGCACAGGCTTGTTTTTTTGGTAGGGTTTATGAGACTGGCGATAGCACGCGAGTTCAAGCTGAAGCTAAACCCGTTACAACGCCAAGGGATGTGGAAAGCCAAATACCCTCGGCACACCGTTTTTTTGCAACTTCGCAAAGCCTTGTACCTGGACCTCAAAATCAGAGGTTGTGTGCAGCATCTTAAGCTTATCGTGAAATCACTCTAAAATTTTCAAACGCTTTAGAAATATATGATGCTTTCTTGATTATTATCAAACTTATGGCAGGGGGGTGTGGCCATTTAGGTGATTGATTTTTTGGTTAAAAATTGGTACGATCGCGCCACCATTTTAATAACAAAAGAAACCTAACTATGGGCGCGACTTCTTCTCAACCAGTCTTTCACAATGCAGGCAATCCTTATGTCTCTGCGGCATATCAGCCTGGTGATCAGTCTGGTGATCAGTCTGGTGAAAACACCCCTTTAGTCAGTGCTGCACTTAATGCGCCCTTTGGGCTAACGCCATTAGCCGATGCCATGACGCGCCTTAAAATCCAGCGGCTGAGTGAAGCTTCAAATAAAGTGAAGTGGGCGGCAAGAGGGTTGAGTTTGCTCATGGGTGCAGGCTGGGCGGGGTTATTGTCGTTTGGTCCTCAGGTCATTGAGGCAGCACATTACGCAACCCTTCACTTTCCTTGGATGCCGTTTGCTTTGGTGCGCTATGGTTTCTGGTTCGGGGTTTCTTTGTTTTCATCACTGAATAGTTTGGCGATGAGTCATTTTCTTTTAGGTAAGTGTTTAGTTTGGCGACACGGCGCTAAGCAAGAGGTTCAAGACATCAAAAACAGTAGCAAAAGCGTAAAAGCACTGACTGTTTTCAGTGTCATCTATAATGTTGCGATGTTTGGTTTAGGCGCGGCCTCGATATACGCGGCGACGGCGGGTGTGCAGGATGCTTATGCGTATTTACAGCCGCTTTTAGCTGAAAATGACTACTTTGTGCCGAAGTGGGTTGGCTTGATGGCGACGGCGTTTTCGGCGTTTGGTACGAATATGTTGTTCATGTTCACGCGAGGTTTTTTCGGTGGCATGATGAACACAGTGTTTCATTTATCCCAATACACGATGCCTTGTTGTCGCGCTGCACGTTACCGTGGCGGATTTGAATTTAAAGCCAATCGAACACGCCACTGTGTGCCGGCACGTTTTCACAGCGGTCGGGAAGCCATGTATCACTTGGGGCGTGCGTTTGATGAGATGCAAGATAAAAACCTAGGGAAAGCGATTGAAGGTCCTGTAGAGGTTTACAAGCAGGTTCGTCTTGATAGTGAGAAAAAGCAAAACTTTTCGGAAAAGCTACAAAATAAAGCGACTGTAGACGATGCAGACATCGACCGTTTATACGAGCATTATGCGGTGTATTGCTCGATGAGAGAGATTGATGAAAATGGCCGAAAATATCTTCCGGGACGCAAATCGACGGGTGCTTGGTCTTTCTTTGGCGTAGTCAGCGGCATCACTGTGGGGCTTGCGGGTTCCTTGATGAACTTTATCGCGGGTTTGGACGCCGGTGGGCGATCGGGCGCTGGTGCAAGCTTGGCGGTCAGTGGTTTAATTTTGGCCTTGGGTAGTTTTATTGCCAATGCCTTGATTAACGTCATGGCTGCCGTGATGCTGCCAAAGTTGATTTATAATTTATTGATCAAGCCTTTTTTCCTTCTCTGTTGCCATGGTCAATACGGTAAAGATGCTTTGAGAAGCCCAGCCACCTTATTTGGCGAATGGTTTTTGAATGTGTTTGTCACGGCCATTGCGGCTGTGCCGGCCTTTAGTACCTTTGGCGGTGACTACGGTTTGACGCTGGAGATGATGAGCAATGTGTCAATACTTCAAGGTTTGCCTTCATTTTTAGGCGCCTTTTTGAGTATTACACCGGCGGCGGCGCTAGCGTCACTGGTGTTATACGCTGTGGTGAACAAGCTCGCCGAGCTGGTGAAAACGTTTGTTCGCGAGCGGGTGTATCAAAACACTATTGGGAAGAGCTTTGCCCCAGATCCAACGCGGGCAAATAACGCGAGTCTTCATGGCACTATTAAAGGCTCTCGCTTCCCCTCAGTAGCGGCTAAGGAAGCCTGTGCTCAATTCAAGGGCGCACGTGGGCGTTATGAGCGCTTTGTTGGGGCTATGCCTTCTGGTGAGTTTAATGAGCACGCGACATTCTTTGCAGAGTTCTATCGTGAAAATCCGCCAGGCCAAACGCCGGCCGGCCTTAATGACTCGGTTCGCTCTGATGAAGCGTGTGTTGATATTGGCGAACAAAAGCCCGCAGCGCCGGTGGCTCGTGCCCATAGGTTTTTTGCGCCCAAAGTTAATGGGGATAGAGGGCTGCCTAGCTCTGCTTCGGGCGCCTCAATCGTTATCGCCCCTGATTCGCCAGTTGTCGCTGCGGTTTAATCTTAGCGAGAGCTTTGCCAAGCTTATGGGCTTTGTGTAGAATCACAGCCTTTGTTGATAGCTGAGAGCAAGCCATGAGCACAGAGCACGAAATACTGGACGAGAATACCTTAGTCGCGATTCGCCGCGAGAAGCTAAACGGTTTGCGCCAGGCGAAAAAGGCCTATCCCAACACCTTTAGGCGTGAGCATTTCGCAGCCGATTTGCACACGGCGTATGATCAATATTCCAAAGAAGCGTTGGCTGAGCAGGACAGGGTGGCAGTCACCGTGGCTGGCCGGATTATGCTCAAGCGTTTGATGGGTAAAGCCGCGTTTATGACCATTCAAGATATGTCCGCACCCATTCAGCTCTATTTGCGTCAAAACGATTTGCCTGAGGGCGCGTTTGATGAGGTCAAAGAGTGGGATATTGGGGACATTGTCGGCGCTAAAGGGTATCTTTTTAAAACGAACACGGGTGAATTGTCGGTGCATGTGGAAGAGGCTGTGCTGCTCACTAAAAACTTGCGCCCTTTGCCTGAAAAATTCCACGGCGTGACGGATACCGAAATTAAATATCGTCAGCGTTACCTGGATTTAATGATGAGCGAAGCATCTAGAAATAAGTTCATCTTACGATCAAAAACTATCGATTATATTCGTCACTTTTTACTTAAGCGTCGTTACATCGAAGTGGAAACACCAATGATGCATGTCTTAGCTGGCGGGGCTTTGGCTAAGCCGTTTGCCACGCACCATAATGCTCTTGATATGCCATTGTACATGCGTATCGCGCCCGAGTTGTATTTAAAGCGCTTGTTAGTGGGCGGGCTTGAGCGTGTGTTTGAGATTAACCGTAATTTCCGAAACGAAGGTTTGTCCACACGTCACAACCCTGAATTTACCATGTTGGAATTTTACGAAGCGTATGCGACTTACGAAGACACCATGGCTATTTGTGAGACGATGTTACGCGGTTTAGTCGAATCGGTCACGGGTAAAACAACCTTGGATTACCAGGGCGACACCTTTGATTTTGCCAAACCGTTTCGGCGCATGAGTGTGTCTGATGCTGTCTTGCATTACAACCCGGACATCAAAGCTTGCGATATCCAAAAACTTGATGCCATGAAAGCGCACGCGAAACGTTTAAAAATTAAGCTTGAAGACAGCTGGGGCTTGGGGCGTATTCATATCGAAATTTTTGAAGAAACAGCCGAGCACCAGCTTAAACAACCAACTTTCATCACGCAATACCCGGCAGAGATGTCGCCTTTGGCGCGTCGTAATGATGAAAACCCTGAGATCACCGATCGCTTTGAATTGTTTATCGCAGGCCGTGAATTAGCCAATTCCTTTTCTGAATTAAACGACGCTGAAGATCAAGCAGAGCGTTTTAAAGCACAAATGGCTGCAAAAGCTTCAGGTGATGATGAAGCGATGGCGTATGACGAAGATTACGTGACCGCACTAGAATACGGCATGCCGCCAGCTGCTGGCGTAGGCATTGGTATTGATCGTTTGGTGATGCTGTTGACTGACTCACCATCGATTCGGGATGTGATACTGTTTCCACACATGCGCCCAAAAGTATAGGACAATGACGGATGAAATTCGAAGACTACCGCCAATATGATGCTCTAGGGCTCGCTGAACTTGTGAAGACAAAGGCTGTCACGCCTGCTGAACTCATCGATTGCGCGATTGCACGTTGTGAAGCGATAAATCCTAAAATTAATGCTGTAGTGGCCACTGATTTTGATCGTGCGCGCGAGCATCACTGTGATTTAAATGCCCCGTTTGCGGGCGTACCCTTTTTAATGAAAGACTCTGATGCCTATCAAGCCGGTTTGCCAGCCACCTTTGGCAGCCGATTATGTGAAAAATTTATCCCACAAAAAGACTCAGGCTTAGTCACGCGGTTTAAACAGGCAGGCGTAACTATCTTTGGGCGCACGAACAGCTGCGAGTTTGGTTTAAAGTACATGACTGAGCCTGAGCTTCATGGTCCAACGAACAACCCTTGGGACGTGTCACGCACACCCGGCGGCTCATCGGGTGGTTCGGCCGCGGCGGTGGCTTCTGGCATCACACCGATGGCGCATGCCAACGATGGCGGCGGCTCCATTCGCGTGCCGGCATCGTGCACAGGCTTATTCGGTTTAAAACCTGCTCGTGCTCGTATCTCCATCGGTCCAGAGCAGGGTGAGCTGTGGAATGGCTTGGCCTGCGATTTCATCTTGTCACGCAGTGTGCGTGATGCAGCGGCTATGTTGGATTGTATGGCCGGTTATCAAGTGGGCGATCCTTATTGCGCGCCACCAGCGCCATCGTCATTTTTAGCGGCCTTAAATGAGTCATTACCTCGCTTACGTATTTGTGTCTCCTTTGATACCGGTGTGCCGGGTTTAAAACCTGACGAGGATGCGGTGGCGGCCGTTAATCAGGCTGCCGAACTCTGTCAAAATTTGGGCCATGAGGTGCGCTTTGAGGCGCCAGCGTTTGATCGCCAAGCGATAGAATCTGCCGCTGCTGTTATCATTTGCGTCAATGCTAAAGCCGCCATTACAAGCTTAGCTAAGCTTATTGCTTGCGCACACCCCCTTGAAAAAATCGAGGCATCCACGCGGTATATGGTCGAGCGTGGCGAGCAATATTGTGCCGCGGATTTTTGTTTAGCCTTGCAAACGCTGCACAATGAAAGCCGAAAGGTTGTCGCTGAATTTGAACGCTTTGATGTATTACTCACGCCAGTGACAACGAGTGCAGCGGTGAAAACGGGTGCGCTGAAAGAAAAAGAAAAAGATCTTGAAAGCTTGTGGGCAGCACAAGTTGGTTTTGCTCCATATACTTCATTATTTAATTTTACCGGCCAGCCTGCGATGTCTGTGCCGCTGTATTGGAACACAGCAGGCCTGCCTTTAGGCGTGCAATTTGTCGGCCCTTATTCAGGCGAGCTGCGTTTGATGCAGTTGGCAAAACAGTTGGAGGAAGCAGCGCCGTGGTTTTATCGTGTACCATCGATATGAGTAGACGATTAATCAGCTGGATGGCAAAGAAAAATACTATTTCTCAAAGAGATGCGTCGATGCATTAGATTTTGGTGAATGGTTACCATAAGTTTAATAATATACATTGGATTTGAAATGCAAGACAAAACATTAAGTAGTGATTTGGAAGCTGATTCAGAGGTAAGAGATGGCGCTTCAGTGCTCTCTTTGCCAGATGATGAGGTAAGAAGCGAGTTTCCGCTGTCATTACATTTTAGCAGGGGCGCTCAATTAGAGCTTTGTTTTGACGCGCGTGCGGATGATGGAGGGAGTTACTGTCTTTTTTTGGTTTCTTACCCTGAGGAGGATAGGAAGCTTATTGCTGCTTTTGCGCATAGCAGCTTTGTTGAGCAGTTGGTTTCGTGTTTTAAAGCCTCTGATGTCGCCGCGCTCAAGGCGCTTATCTCGCCAGAGACCGCGCCGCTAAATCTTGCTGCTTTATGCACTATTTGGGATCAGCATGTTAATAGCACTGCTTCGTATACAGAGATTCTTGGGGCTTACCTTGAGGCCATAGAAGGGCTTGAAGCAATCCCTGATCAGTATACGATAATCGCTCGATACTCCCTATCCCCCCCCCTTGATTTTTTTTTAGTGAAAGATTGCTGGGCAAGACAACATTTTTTATTGTTGAGGTTTTCGAAGTGGGAGATTGGAAGAATTATTGTCATATCTAGCAGCGATGAGCTTGAGTCGCTAAAAGCGTTTTTTGAGGCAAAAAATAGCGAGTTAAGCTGGCTCTACCGTTTTTCAAAGGATGTTGCTGGTGTCGCGGCTTTGATAACCCTGGAATTTGAGAGACCAAAAAAATATTTTGCTGATGAGCTAAAGTTAGCTGCTGAGCATTTAAAAACTCGTTTTAGGGATCTTAGGGTTTCGTACTTGAGGAAAAGGGAGGCGGAGGCAAAAAGATTTTCAAAACTCGCTACGCCCCCCGAAAAATCGTCAGCTACCGCGGGCTGCGCGCCATCGGCTTTGCCTATCCATGGCGCGTGCGAGCGAAGAAGATCGCGCGTCACCTTTGATCATCGCAGCACCTCGACCCCGGCCTGTTTTTTTGCTTCAGGCGCAGGCTTGCTTGCACGACGTATGACCCATAACGGCTTGGTTTTAGCTTTATGGGTAGACCCTGATACATCACAATGCGGCATCACCTTTTCTACGCTAGGGGATTCTATTTTTTGCTCGGCTCGTTTGAAAAATTTAAAGCCAACTGAAATTTCAAAGCTTCAAACTGAAATTAGTGAAGGTCGCTTGGGGATTTTTTTAACCGATAGCATTCAAAGAGCACTTCTCGCGGGTGGCGGTGATTCTCACATGGTTGAGTTTATACTCGCTGAGGCAAAAAAAGAAAAAATTATCTTGAGTATTGGGATGTATCAATTGAGGTTTTGCTTCTATAGGGGTGAGACAGAAAGTGAGAATGGGTATTATTTAGAGCTTATTCACCTTGGTAGTTTTGATTTTTTTATACATTGCCCTGTCTTAAATTTATCAGCCCATGCCTTGGTGACATGTTTTATCTATCGTAAAACAGATGCGATCGCTGATTGTTTACAGCGTGGTGAGCAAAACGATGAAAGGACAGAGGCCTTCGCTAGTTTGTTAGCTCAGTTGTTTAAGAAGGCTGGCAGGATTGAACTTTCTGCCGCTATTGCACATTATGAATCGTGTTTAAAAAAACCCACTGTCAACATGCCCCCCTAGCATTTTTCTGCTTTTGAAATGGCTTTGAAAGCATAAATCCAATTAAATTACCCACTACGCCAATCACTAAGCCGTTAATTTCAAAAGGTGAGTGTAGCATTAACGACCAAATAAGCATGGCGCCAATACCACAACAAGCACCTATAAAAAAATCTTGGGCCTTTACTGAAAAATTAAATATTACTGCGACTAAAGGAACGATGATAATGGGTGCCCAAAAATTATAAGCGTACAATAGTATATCTAATACATTATTAATGCTTAATGCAAAAACGAGCGCACCAATGCCGACAAATAAAGTGCTTCCCTTGGCTAGGCGTAATAAAGTATTGGGTCGCCAAGCGCTACGAGAAAGGGGTTTGACGATATCATTGACAAACGCTACAGATGCAGCATTCAAAAAACCGGCAGCGGAAGACATAATAATAGCTACCAATCCGGCAATCACAAATCCTTTTACTCCAATAGGTAAAATCATTTTTACTACGTAGGGCAATGCGCTGTTTGAGTTAATATGCGGATTTAATGCAAAAGCGATCAAGCCGATCGCGCCAGCGATTAAGAAAAAAGGAATCGATAAAATTCCGCTCGCCAATACACCATTGCGCGTTGCGCGAGCGGTTTTAGCCATGAATAAGCGCTGCACATAGGGCGGCACTAACGCTTCGCCAAATATAAACGTAATAAATAGGCCGATAAATAATGACAGATGATCATGCCCCTTCCAGAAATAGAGATACTCATGCGGTACGCGTTGCGCGATAGGTTGCCAGCCACCAAAATGAATTAATCCCATAATCAACGTTAGCGGAATACCGATAACTAAAACGCAAAATTGTAAAATATCGGTATAAACGACAGCCCGCATGCCGCCTAGTGATGAATAAATAATAATGATAGCGAAGCTAACCAGCGTGGCCCAGAGCGGATTTATCGTAAAGAAAGTCCCAAAGATCGCCGTCATAGCGCCGACTTGCGCACCTAAAATACCAGTGCAGACTAACACTGAAAAAAGACCGGTAACCACTTTAGCGCCATTTCCGTAACGCTTTGCAATGATATCTCCAATCGACAAGCAGTCTCGGTAAGCATCCATCCTAGGCGCAATGATTAACGCGACCAAAATTTCTTTCAGGCTAAAACCTAACAAGGCAAATGCATACAACATGCCTGCTTGATAAACCTTTGCGGCATTACCTAATGTATACCCGCCTCCAATGAATGAAGCCGATAAGGTAGCAAAGATAGCAGCACTACTAAAGGCGCGATGCCCTACTGAGAAGCGATCAAAATCGACGATGTGTTTACTCGACTTTATCCCTATAAACAAACTTGCTGCTAGAAAAATGATGACAATGCTGGCGTCTATCCACACTGGAAGTTATCCTTGTTATATCCCTAAAACAAAACTGATCATAACAATAACACGCCCTAACACTCAATCACATTCACCCGAATTTTTGCCAGGCCCCCTTTAGAGGTTTCTTTGTACATATCGGTCATGTCTTTGCCCGTGCGTTTCATGGTGTCGATCACTTTATCCAGCGAGACTTTTTTATCACGCCCCGTTTCCATCATGGCCAGGCGAGAGATGTTCACGGCTTTGGTTGCGCCTACCGCATTGCGTTCGATACAGGGAATTTGTACAAGGCCTGCAATCGGATCGCAGGTTAAGCCCAAGCTGTGTTCCATCGCAATTTCAGCGGCGTTTTCCACTTGCAGTAAATCACCACCCAGCACGGCGGTTAAGGCACCTGCGGCCATCGATGTGGCCACGCCCACTTCACCCTGGCAGCCGACTTCAGCCGCTGAAATAGAAGCGCCTTTTTTGTAAAGCGCAGCGATGGCGGCACTGGTGAGTAAAAAATCGATACTCTTTTGTTCGGTCACATTGGGGTAAAAAGTTTCGTAGTAATACAAAACCGCAGGGATTACGCCTGCAGCACCGTTAGTCGGCGCGGTGACTACGCGACTGCCGGCGGCATTTTCTTCGTTCACGGCAATCGCAAACATACTGAGCCAATCCAGGCTTTCGATGTCTTTGTAGTTTGCCGGCTTGTCATGCTCTGAGAGTTTATCGTACAGGTGCGGTGCACGACGTTTCACCTCGAGCCCGCCGGGCAAAGTGCCGCGTGTTTTTAAGCCTTTTTCCACCGAGCGGCGCATGGCTTCGGCAATCGCCAAGATACCTTCGCGGACTTCGCTTTCTGAACGCAGTGCCACTTCGTTTTGATACATCACTTCGGCAATGGTCAGCGTGTGTTGATTACACTGTACAAAAAGCTCATCAGCTGAGTTAAACGGATAGGGCACTTCGGAGGGTGCGACTAAATTATCTTCCAAGGTTTCACTTTCATGCACCACAAAGCCGCCGCCAATCGAGTAATAACAGTCTGTTTGAAGGGTATGGCCTTTTTCGTCAAACGCTGTAAAACGCATACCATTAGTGTGATACGGCAGACGGTCGACAAGGTTAAAGATAAACTCTTTATCGAAATCAAAATCAATGCTGTGTTTGCCGTTGAGCAGTAGAGTTTTATCGTGTTTTAGCGTTTCGAAACATGCGTTAATGCTGTCTGGGTCGATAGTTTCAGGCTGTTCGCCGAGCAAGCCCATGATAATGGCTTTATCGGTACCGTGGCCTACACCGGTATGTGCAAGTGAGCCAAAAATTTCAACTTTTAGCGCGTGCACTGCCGCGAGGTTTTTCACGCTATTGATAAAGCGATAGGCAGCGCGCATCGGGCCGACGGTGTGTGAACTGGATGGCCCAACGCCAATGGTGAACATTTCAAAAATACTGATCATGGCGTCTGCTCCAGAGTTTTGGCTAGTCTAGCCTGGAGGTAAACATTGGGCAAGAGGGTGTTGGGGTTTGCCGAGAATTGTGACTCGGGTTACACTGCCCCCATGAAACAGGCACTTTGGCAACGCAACACAGTTTGGCTCAATCTCTTTCTCGGGTTTTCCTCAGGGTTGCCTTTGGCGCTGATTGGTGGCACCTTGCAGGCCTGGCTGACTGAGGCGCATGTAAGCCTTGTGGATATTGGTTTTTTTTCCTTAGTGGGCGCCGCCTACACCTTTAAGTTTCTTTGGTCACCTTTGTTGGATAAATGGGCCTGGCCGTTTATGGATCGCAGGCGTTCGTGGATGTTGGTCGCGCAAATCGGGCTTATCGTCGGTCTTCTCTTACTAGCTATTCAAAACCCAGCCAAGCATTTGTGGGCTGTGGCCGTTTTTTCAGTGTGGATTGCGTTTGCCTCGGCTACGCAAGATACGGCGATTGACGCGTATCGTACCGACCTGTTGCAAGCCGAGGAGCGCGGGGTGGCTTCAGCGATGTTGGTTTGCGGTTACCGTTTAGCCTTGATTTTATCTGGTGGGTTAGCCTTGATCATGGCCCAGTATTGGGGCTGGCGTGTGACGTACATCATCATGGCTGCGTGCATGCTCGTCGGCGTTTGTCTGTCGTTTTTTGCGCCACATGCCCGTTTTGACAAAGCCCCTGCGCTATCTTGGCACGATGCTGTGGCTAAGCCGTTTTTCGAGTTCTTCATGCGCTCGTATGCAGTGTGGATTTTGCTCTTTGTGGTTTTGTATAAGCTTTGTGATGCCTTTGCCTTGTCGTTTATCTCGACCTTTTTGCTGCGTGGCGTGGGCTTTGATTTAGCCACGGTCGGTACGGTGTTTAAAATCTATGGTGTGATCGCCATCATTGTGGGCATGTACTTAGGCGGTTATTGCCTGCCTCGTTTTGGTTTGTTTCGTTCTTTGCTGTATTTTGGCCTGTTTCAAGGGGGCTCAAATGCTTTGTTGATGCTGTTAGCTTATGTCGGTAAAAACTATGCCTTGTTGGTGATCAGTGTCAGTGTGGATAATCTAGCGGCAGGCATGGGTACGGCGGCCTTTATGGCTTTTTTGATGGGGCTGTGCGATCATCGTTTTACGGCAACACAGTATGCGCTGTTGTCGGCCTTGTCTGCGGTAGGGCGTGTGTTTGTCGGCCCCGTGGCCGGTGAGGTGGCGCATTATTTTGGTTGGGTGACATTTTTCTTCATTAGCGTAGTGTTAATGGTGCCGGCGTTGGGCTTGCTGCTTTACTTGCGCCGTCGTTTAAGTTTTGAAGCAGAGGCCATTCGTGCCACATAATAGGAGTGAGTATGAGTATTCATGATCAATACACAACACCACAAGCCGTATTGGACGATAAATCGTTGAAGCACGAGGATAAAGTGCGTGTGTTAACCGAGTGGGCAGATCACGAGAAACAAAAGCTGATTGCCGATGAAGAAAACATGGCGCAAGGTGTGGCCGAAGAAACTGCCCATAAATTGCCTGCCATCATTAATGCGCTCAATAGTTTAGGCGTACAGTGGGGTGAGTCGGATCACGCTCGCGCGAAGTAGCTGCTATTTTTTAAACCCGGGTTTTCAATGCTACGCATTTCAACCCAGGCTACATTTATTCGATTTTGAACCTCGTCGTAGCGAATGCGAAGACGGGTGATAATCCGGGAAAATATAAACCCGGGCTATCCTTGGGCTGTCGGCTAGGCCAGGTTATGCGGCTATGGCGCCACCGCTTCTACAAGGGGCTTGTTCGTTTGCTGTTTCTTCGCGCTGTGAGCTTGTGCGCCGCCGCCTGTTGTGTGGTGGCCAAACAAGCTGTGTGTATTACCGTGAATGATCATTTTTCTGTTTGCACTCGGTGTTCTGTTTGCGCCACCTGAGGTTTCAGTTCGTTCAAGTTTTACGCCGCCAGCTTCATTAGTGTGCGCTTTAGCTTGCGCCTGGGTATAGTCGGCCTCTGTCTTTTTAAAGATTTCTACTGCACTTTGTGTGTCTGCCTCTGGCTTGAACGTATTGTTTGGTGCTTGTGGCCCCATTTTTTTCAAGCGATCGTAGTTGTTCTCTGGCCTGTGGCAAACCTCTTGCGAAACGCTCACATCGTCTTCTTTGCTTCGCGTTTTCTGTTGTTTGATTTTATGCTTGATGGCAATGCCGGCAGCGACCAATAAAGTCAGTGGCGCCATAATCACACAGGCGAAAAATTTGGCGATACGTTTCAAGCCGTTTTTAAAACGTTGCCAGCGAGAAATGGGTTGTTTTTCTTCACTTCGGATAAACACGCTTTTCATTACATGTGCAAGCCAGTTAAAAATACGGCGGCCTGGGTGGGCTTTGAAGGTTTTAGAGTCGGCTTGTGCTTTGTCGATATAAGCTTTATTCAATAGGCCTTGTTGCTGCTGGTGAGATAAGGCTGCCCAGTGCTTGCCGTAGGTGCTTTTGACTTGATCTTCGACGTTTTTAACGCCTTCAGGATTTAATGCGGCTTTGGCTTTTTGCGCAAGGTAATCGTGGTAGCTCGCATGCGCCCATTTTCCAAGTGTGACAACCGCGGTTAGCGCTGTCGCAGCGGCAACCACCAATGCGCTGATAGGCAGCAGTGCAGGGATGCAGCACAAGCCAAAACCAATGGTTAAAGCCAGGCTCATTACAAATCGGAAACCTTGGTTTTTGGCTTTGTTGCGTTGCGTTTCAATTAACACATCTTTTGCAATCTTCGCCTGCTGGTCATCATTTTTTGCGTTAAAAAGCTCGCATTGTAAGGCGACTCGGTACAGTCGTAGGACTTTGCCGTTTAGAGTGGTGCTTGGCTCTGTTAGTCGATGTTCAATGTCGTGAATAAGCGCGATGCGATCCTCGGGTAAATTCTCTGCTGCAAGACTGTGCTTTAATTTTTTATAAGTATTCTCACGATCTTTCGCTAAGTAACGCCTATTGGTTTTTAGCGCGGCACGAATACAGCGAAAGGCGCTTTGTAAAGTGTCGATGGCAGAAGCTAAGCAAAATAGTGCGGGGGTGATAGTGGCGGCAAGTAAAACGCTGCTGCTTAAAATCATGCCGGCAATTGTACTGGCACCTAAAGCCAGGCCTGCGGCAAAACCTACTGCGGCAATACCAAGTTCAATTTTTCGTTTAGCTTGAGAAGTGTTTGCATTCAACAGGTTTTTAATGCTGGTCGCAAAACCCACCACACTGTTAACGGTATCAACAAGATTCCAAACGATGTTCGTGAAACCGTCGAAGACGTTCATGAAGTTACTTTGATTGAAATTATTCGCAAAGTCAGTGGCTGCGCCGATCAGTAGAGCCGCTTCACTCTGTGCGCTGGCAACATCATCAGCCACTACCACACTGTCAGTGTAGGTTGCGCGCCTAAGCTCTTCTTCGCGATTGAATCTTTCTAAATTTTGAATGTGATTATCACAGCTTGGCTGGCTGGCCGCAGGGACGCGGTCTTGGGCTTTTGCTGGTCTTGTTATTATTACATTATCGACCATGTACAGCTTGTCCTAGGTTAAAAGTTGAACAAGTGAAACTAATTTCGAGGCATTATAGACCTAATTTTAAAAAGCGCCAGAATTATTTTTTATTTTAAAATCAATGGGTTAGCGTTGCCTACCAGACGTGCCACCAAGGTTTTTTGGGTAAAGAACTCTGGCAGCGTTCAAGCTGCCAGTGGTAAGTCCAGCTTAAGCGCTGGACCTTACGGGCCACATTGATCAGCCATTGCTTTTTGCGATACGTGCCGCGCATATAGCCGCCAATGCCTTCATGATAAGCCAAATATTGCGCGTAAGTGTTGTTCATCGCAATGCCTGCACGTTTATGGGCACGGTAAGCGTACCAGCCAATAAAATCAGCCGCGTTACCAAAATCATCACGTGAGGTGAAAAAACCGCCGCCTGTGTCCTGCTTGTAAAGCTTCCAGGTGCCGTCTACCGCTTGTGAATAGCCATACGCGGTGGTTGGGCGTTTCCAAGGGATAATCCAGAGGATTTTTTCACGCGGCGGTGCTGCGCCGGCTTGGAAGTGTGACTCTTGATGGATGATCGCCATCAAGGTGCTGATAGGAATACCCCAGCGTTTGTTCACTTCTTGCGAATCCCAGTACCAGTTCGGGTATTCTTTAAAGATGCTACAAATATTATTGGTGTTTTTGGGCGGCGCTGGGCTACAGCCTGCAAGCATCAGTGGAATTAAGCAAATCGAGAGTTTTAGCCAGTGTTTCATGTCGTATTAAGCGGGCTGAAAATTAATTGAGGCTGAATTTAGCATAGATTGATTGGCTTGGCGAGGGTCTCAAGGCTTGATCATCAAGCCTTGAGAGGTCTGTGAAAAGGCGCTATTCAGGAAATGTAAGGGGCCAGTCACTGCCAATGCATTCACCATGGTTAACGTTGATGCTGCTGGCTTTTACCGGTGGTGTTTGGTTTTTGGGTACGATGAGTGTAAACGAACCACCTGAGTTAGAGGCGGTTAATTCATATGAGTCCCTCATCTCAGAAACACATTGTATGCTGCCGTTTTCGCTTGTGTCATTCATACAGTCATCATTCTCATTTGTGCCTGTGCAATGTGTTGCAATGTCAACAAACGGCGGTATACCGACGGTGTTGAAACCAACAACATTGTAGTTATTGCTTCCTTTCATATTGCTGCACTTGCCGGCAGCTATCAGAAATTGATAGTTTACAGCATATTTTTGCAGGCTTTGGGCGCAGGTTATTGCGTTTTCTGTAGGCTGCAGGGGTGGGTTATCCGCCAAACCTAAGCTTGCTAAGCTAAAGCTGGATAACAAGAGAGAAATTATCCGTAATTTCATAGTTCACCTTTAATGTGTTTTTAGCTTCCTATATATAGCAGGTTTTTTTGAATATTTTTTGTTTTTAATTTTTTTGGTAAAAAAATTCTTCAAAATATAGTAGGCAGACATATTTGACCCTCGTGCCGAGCCTTGAGACACTTCCTGAGTCTTTTCTTCTTTCCACTTTTACGAGGTTTACGTATGGCAATCTACATGAAAATAGATGGCCTTGACGGCGCTGTGACGTCGAAAGGTCATGAAAACTGGATACAGCTGGATTCATTTAATGCGGGTGTTAATCGACATGTGACAACCGAGGTAGGGCGTGTCGTCAACCGCGACGCTTCGGTGCCCAGCTTTTCGGAGGTGTTAATCACGAAACGGCCGGATAAAAGCTCGCCCTTGTTGTTTGAAAAAGCCTGTTTGGGCAATGCGATTGCCGAAGTGCTTATCGACATTTGCGCCACCGATAGCGATTTAAAGCCGTATTCTCAGTATCGCTTATCGAAGGTGATCATCAGTCGCTATCACGATCAATCACAAGGCCAGGCGCACAGTGGCCGGGAGCTCTTACATTTGAACTTCGTTCAAATTGAGAAAACCTTCACCGCACGTGATATTGACAATAAGCCGCTCAGCCCAGTGACAGCAGGCTACGATTTGCAAGCCGCGGAGAAAATGTAGTGCTAGGTTTATGTCTTATCGAATATGCCTTGCTGGCTAACGATGTGTATTTGAGCGAGCTCGAGCCGCCAGACCCTACAATGATGGCGTATGGCTTGCACCGTATCGAGCTCGATCACCGCAAATTTGCCTCAGGTTTTTTTGCGAGACTGTATTATAGCGAATTGGTGGAAGGCTATGTGCTTGCATTTCGTGGCACTGATATTAGCGATTGGGGTAGTGTCAGCGCGGATCTTGAGTATGGTGCCGGCGCCAGACCGGCGTTATACAGCTGCGCGATGGATGTTTTTCACGCGGTATTACGCAAAACCCCTAAAGCATTGGGCCGCATCGCGTTTGCTGGACATTCTTTGGGCGGTATCTTGGCCAAGCTCTTGGCGCTCGATACGGGTATTACATCGGTTGCCTTTAATTCACCGGGGATTAAGCGATTTTTAGGGCATCATTCAGCGCATGGTATTGTGAATGTGAATGCGTATAAAGATGTCGTTTCAAAAATCGGCGATCAAGTCGGCACGATTATCAACGTCAAGGTGCGCGAGGGTGATCTTTTGTGTGCAACGGATGATGTGCTGGTGTTTAACAAACTAGCCTGCGGTGTGGATAAACACTCCATGCAACATTTGGTGAATGCTTTGATGTTTGATTCGCAGCAAGGCGAGAGGAGTTTTTAATGATGATGGTGTTCTGTAAAAAAATCCGTTCAATCTTTATAGGCCTACTTGGCTTGTCTGCCTCTCTTCAATGTTTGGCAGGCGATTTTCAACAGGCGGCTGACAACCAACAATACAACGTGTTTAATCAAGCAGTGGTTGAGCGCTTGCACATTAAAGGCGCGACTACAATGCTTATGCCAAAGGGCTTGTTTTCAGTCACGCGCTTGAATATGCCCAAGCTTCAGGCTTGTGCTTTAAGCTTTCAAACCTACGGGCAGTTTATTCCAAGCGATGCACCCTCCGCTTTGCTCGAGCTGACAACGACAGATAAAAAGGCGTTTCGTGTGCTGAGTATGGGGCGGCCGAGCTTGAGCTGGATGGGTTTAGGCGCGGTCATGTTTAAGCTGCCTTGTGACTTCTCATTCAAAAAGGTCAATCACATCAATCTCGTTTACAAACATCGGGGCAAGTTTCAGCGTAGACGTTTACCAGTCAGCATTTTTCAGCGAGTTTGGTCGATGACAACCCCTTCAAAACCCATTGATTTTGATATGGGGTAACGGCTATGGTTCTTAAGGTAGCAACCGTCTTTGCTTCAGAGCATGGCGACGCGGCAATCTCTAGGTTAATTTAAAAGATCGCCGCGCTCACTATCGTTCGCTCGCAATGATATTAAAATGTGCTCACAATGGTGCGGCTTATCCCGCCTATTTGACCATTCAAAAAAATACCGTACAATGTTCAGGTCTTCAGGGCGGGGTGTAATTCCCCACCGGCGGTGATAGCCCGCGAGCGCTTTCGAACAAAATACGGTTTGAAAGGTCAGCAGATCTGGTGAAATTCCAGGGCCGACGGTCATAGTCCGGATGAAAGAAGCATTGGGTAAGCCCGTCTTGGTTTGCCGTTCACTCTGTATTGTCCCTGAAGCGTATGATTAACTTTATGGCGCAAAGCGATGATGTACACGCACGAAAAGTGGATGCAAAAAACATTAACGTTGGCTGAAGCGGGGCGTTTAACCGTTTCGCCGAACCCGATGGTGGCCTGTTTGGTGGTCAAGGATGGAAAGTTAATTGCACAAGCCTACCATCAAAAAGCGGGTCAGTCTCACGCGGAAGCTTTGGCGTTGGATTTGGCTGGTGAGCAAGCCAATGGCGCGACGTTGTATATCAATCTCGAGCCGTGTTGCCATCAAGGACGTACGCCTCCCTGTGTTGACCGTGTAATAGCCTCTGGTGTCTCACGCGTGGTTTGTGCGACACAGGACCCCAATCCACTCGTGTCAGGTCAGGGTATTGCGGCTTTAAAAGCGGCAAGCATAGACGTTATCGAGGGTGTGCTGGAAAACGAAGCTCGCACGCTCAATCAGTTTTTTTTTCACGCTATGATAATGCAAAGACCTTACGTCATTGCAAAATGGGCCATGAGCTTAGACGGTCAAACGATCTGCGCGGATACGGACGATTGCTTTATTACGGGCGAAAAGAGCCAGCAACATGTGCATCAGCAGCGAGCAATGGTCGATGCGATTCTTATTGGTGCGAACACATTGATTCGTGACAACCCACAACTCACGGTTCGCTTAACTGCTACCGAAAAACAGCCTTTGCGTGTTGTTATCGCTGAGCGTGGTGGCTTGCCACTCGATGCGCGCTTGTTTAATGATGCGTACGCTTTTAATACGTTAGTCTATCTGCCCAGTGGCGAAGCCGAGCTTGCATCAAGCCTTCAAAAAAAAGATGTCCAAGTCTGTTTGATCGCGCCAGATCCACTGACTGTTTTAAAAGACTTGCACAAAAGGCATATTCGCAGTCTTTACATTGAAGGTGGTGCGAAGACGCATAAAAAATTTATCGCAGCTGATTTGGTGGACGAATATCATTGTTATATTGCACCTGTGATTGTGGCGAATTTGCCGAAAAAAACGTGCGTATTGCCGTTAGTGGCTGAAGCATTAGGTGACGATGTTTTTATATCTGCCAAAATAAAAAGGAGCGATTAATGTTTACAGGTATTGTGAACCACACAGGTATTGTGCAGCTGGTTGAGCAGGGCGACAAGCTCATTAGGCTTAAGGTGTCACCTCAAGCGCAATGGCAAGACATCGAGTTAGGTGAAAGTATCGCCATTAATGGCGTGTGCTTAACGGTGACAGCCTTTGACGAAAAAACTTTTTTGGTGGACGTAGTGCCAGAAACACTGCGCTGCACAACTTTGGGTGATTTGGTGGTGGGGTCGATAGTCAATCTTGAGCGGGCATTATTGCCCACGACGCGTATGGGCGGGCATTTTGTCCAAGGCCATATAGATGCAACGACAGAAATTTTAGATATTCACGATGAGGGCGAGGCCTGGATGGCCCGATTTAACCTGCCAAAATCTCTGGCTCCATACATCGTGCATAAAGGCTTTATTGCGATTGATGGCATGAGTTTGACGATTGCAGCCTGTGATGAATCCACATTCTCGATCACCTTCATTCCACATACGCAAGCGGTGAGTATCGTCAAGTACTACAAACCTGGGTGCCGTGTGAATATTGAAGTTGATTTAGTCGCAAAATACATTGAAAAACAGTATGGAAAATACCATGAATGAACGATTAAAGCGTGTAGAAAATGCCTTGGCTGTTTTAAAGGAAGGCGGCAAAGTGTTGCTATGTGATCATGAAAGTCGTGAGAATGAGGGGGACGTGATCGTTGCGGCTGAATTTGCGACACCTGAAGCGATTCAATTTATGGCGCAAAAAGCCTGTGGTTTAATTTGCTTAGCGTTGGATGAGCAGTATATTGAAAAATTTCGCTTAAACCCGATGGCGCCTAAAAATAATAGCCGACACCAAACGGCGTTTACGGTGTCGATTGGTGCCAGAAAGGGCACTACGACCGGTATTTCGGCACACGATCGTTCACACACGGTTTTAACCGTGGTGGATGACGCTTCGAACCCTGAAGACATTGTGTCTCCTGGGCATCTTTTCCCATTAAAAGCTGAAAAGCACGGCGTGTTTGTTCGAGAAGGTCATACGGAAGGCAGTGTGGATTTAATGCGCTTGGCCGGCTTAAAACCTGCTGCGGTGATTTGTGAGGTGATGGGTGAGGATGGTCACATGGCGAAAGGCGATGCTTTAGTAAACTTTGCCAAGGCGCACAAGCTTCCGGTTTTATCGGTGGCTGATGTGCTTGCGTATCGTTTATTTCATGAGGCGCGCGCAGAATACATTGCACAAGCCAATCTGCCCACGCATGAGTTTGGCGCGTTTAAAGTTCATGCTTTTAAAGATCGCATCACGGGTGTTGATCACCTGGCGATTGTCGCCGGTGAGCTAGCGTCGATAAAAAAATCTTTGGTGCGTGTGCATTCTTCTTGCGTGACGGGTGATATTTTCTCAAGCCAGCGTTGTGATTGCGGTGAGCAGTTGGCGGTGGCCTTGGATAAAATACAAGCCGAAGGGGGGGTGTTGTTGTATTTAAACCAAGAAGGGCGCGGCATTGGTTTGGCTAACAAAATCAAAGCCTACGCCTTACAGGAGCAGGGTTTGGATACGATCGAAGCGAATCACCAATTGGGTTTTCCGGCAGACATGCGCTCGTTTTCTATTGCAGCGGATATGTTAAAGCACCTGGGTGTGAAAAAAATTGCACTAATGACCAATAACCCAAGAAAGCTTGAAGAGCTTTCGGATTACGGGCTTGAGGTCGTTGAGCGAGTTCCTTTAGAAATCGATGCGCATGAAAATAATAAAGCGTATTTGAAGGCTAAGAAGCAAAAGCTTGGTCATTTTTTGAGTCGGGCTTAGGGTCTTGTCCAACAGACTTACATAACACTTAGTAGCACAGCACGCAAATATTCCCCTTCAGGAAAGGCGGGCAGCGTAGGATGGTCTGGGCTCGCACTGTATTTACCTAAGCAACGTATACGTTTTTTGGACGCTGTCGCAGCATCGCGCAACATGGCTGTAAACAAATCCCAAGTCATGGCTGATGAGCAGTTACAGGTAAAAAGCAGGCTGTTTGGCTTCATCGCTTGAAAGACTTGCTCGTGCAGTCGGCGGTAGTGTTGAGTGGCTTTCTCTAGATGTTGGCGTGAAGGTACAAGCTTGGGTGGGTCAAGAATCACAATGTCGTATTCTTGTGCTTTTGATAAGTGTTTATTAACGTCATCACAGATCCACTCAATGTTAACATGGTTCAGTTCAGCATTTTTTTTACCCAGGCCAATCGCATCGACTGAGCTATCAATTGCCGTCACTTTGCTTGCACCAGACTTTGCGGCGTGTAGGGCAAAGCCGCCTGAGTAGCAGTATAAGTCGAGTACACGCTTGCCTTTTGACAGATTGGCGACAACTTGGTGATTTTCGCTCTGGTCGAGAAATAAACCTGTTTTTTGTGTGTGCTGAAAAGAGATTTCGTAAGTAATATTTTTTTCGTGAACTGTGCGGATAACGTTTTCATCAGGTTTGCTTGATTTCAATAAGGTCCAGCCATCTTGTTTTAAGGCTTTTTCTTGTGGGCGCCAAAGGATAGCAGTGTTAGGTAGGCATTGGCTTATTAATGCTTCTATCATGTTTCTGTGTTGTTCAGCCCAATATGCCGAGCTTGAAACGACTGCAATGTCATTGTAAACGTCGATCACAAGACCTGATAGGCCATCGCCTTCACTGTTAAATAGGCGGTAAGCTGTTGTTGATGGGTTGGGTAGGTTTAATTGTTGGCGTAGTGAGAGTGCCTCGATTAATCGATGATGAATGATCGAGTCAACACTGCTTTGATCAAAGGTTTCATAGGCATAGCTTAGCATGCGCACACGATAAAGTGAGTGGGGATTGAAAACGCCTACCCCGATGGGTTGTTGTTTAGCATCAAGGACATTAACCAGCTCGCCAACCTTGGGTGAACCGCTCATTGATTCAATAGCCTTTGGGAAAATCCAGGGGTGGCCATGCCAAATGGGTCTAACTTTCTTTTGCTGTAGAATAATAGTGATCATGTGGCGATGCTATCAGTGAGGTATGTTTCCTGCAATAGCGCTTGTGGGCAAGACTTCAAAAGAAAAGTGCAAATGTCGTTGACTCGTAATAAAACCTTAAGCTGTTTAGCATTAAACTGCTCTCGTCATTAAACAACAATAAGGATAAAACGTATGAAACTCATTAAAATCGTCTCTGCTTTATCACTTGTGGCTGCTTTGGCGGTCACTGCGAATGCGGCTTCGGGTCCGAGCCGGGCGTTAACTTTTTTGAATGAAAGTGGTGGTGGTGTGCAATTTACGGTAATTGATAAAGGCACCATCAACAACCCAGGCTCAGCGTATCAGCCTAAACAGACATTCTCTCCGGGCTTTATCTATAGCACGAAGCGCTACGCTGGCCATAACGTTGAAATCTCTGTTCGCCCGACGACAGTCACGCATGGTAATAGCGACTTTTCATCAGTGTCATGCGACCAATTTCCCGGTGGTTATGCGGATGTTCAAAGTGACTACATTATTGCAGAATATAAGTACGAGCCATTGCTCCGAAAGTATGCTTTTACTTGTCGTGTTAAGCATGTGGCCTTATAAAATTACTTGCAGAGCCTGTTCATCATTCTAATCAAAAAATGATAGGCGGGCTCACGGGTTTTTGCCAAATAAATAACTAAGGTTTACGGACACTGTCTGCACATTAGCGTGGCCGTGGACTTTGGGCGTACCATACCCTTCGCCGCTCCCACAGTTTGCACAAGAAATGCTATGCGTACTTAGAGTCAGTCGGTTAAAGCTGTAGGCAACACCGGTGTAGAGGTGTGGGCTTAGTTTGTAATTGATGCCGGTTTTCATCACCCAGCCATTAAGCCAGGCAGATGAAGAGGCTCGAATGTTTTCGACGGAGGTGGTTTGGGTCATTTTCATGTTGGCTCCTGCGAAACCACCGCCAATATAGAAAAGCGCCTTTTTGCAGGGTAAGCCTAGATCCAGGGTGATGTTCGAAAGAAAGTTGATATTGATTCTTTGATAATCAATGCCAGGGAAGTAAGCATTTCGTTGTTTACGGGTTAAATTGCTTGAGGCAGCACTGGCATCTAGGCCCAAGATGAACTTTTTGATTGGAATATTATAGCCGAGTGAAGCACCGGCGATGGCGCTGCGGTAACGGCCCGAGAACATGGTGTTGCCGAGTACGGTGGGGCCTAGTGTGTTAAAGTAGTTTGCGTTAGTGTAGCGTAAATTCGCGTTTCCCCAGGCGCCGCCCAGTGTGGCGCCTACGTGAAAGCCGGCCCATGAATCAGCACCACTGACACTCTGCGCCAGCAGTGATGTGGGTAGTAAAAAAGCGCTGATGATCGCGAAAGCTAAATGGTTTTTTTTCATGATAAATTCCTTTTTTTGAATGGAGTCCTGTCGATATCAGAGCTTCTGTATAATGGATGTTTTTTGTTTTAAATCAAGCAAAATTAGTGAGAAGAAGGCGTCCTTTCCATTAAAACTTGCCTTAAGCGATCTGGCGCCTTAGTCCGGCCGCCGGGTAATTACGGCGTTTTACATAATTTATGTTTTATAATATAATTTACCATAAAGGAGGGTGGTATGATGAATAAGTTTGTATTTAACCGACAAGCCTTGGCTCAGTCCTATTGTGACAGTCTTGAAGGCAAAGGGATTGCGAATAATACGTCTGGGCTGTTTTTGGCCGGCCCCAGACGCGTGGGTAAAAGTACGTTTTTACTGCGTGATTTGATGCCGGAAGTGGCCGCGCGGCATTGGCTTTCAATTTATGTTGATCTTTGGGCTGAGAAAGCGACAGATCCAGCACTATTGATTATTGAGATGATCAAAACAGCCATGCTCAGTGTGTCAGGCGGCTTGAAAAAGGTCACGCGCAAAGTGCAGTTGAAGAAGATCACTGTATTAGGTGCCGTGGAAATCGATTTTTCTAAACCAGGCTTGCCAAAATCCGTGACCTTGGTTCAGCTTTTGGAGCATTTGATTGCGGCGTCTAAAAAACCTGTCGTGTTAATTATTGACGAAGCGCAGCATGCTTTAAGCACAAAAGCCGGTTTAGATGCGATGTTTGCCATTAAGTCGGCGCGTGATCAAATTAATTTGCGTGGTGAAACGTCCAAGCTAATGCTGGTGTTTACAGGTTCGAATCGCGATAAGCTCGCACAATTATTGATTAAAAAAGATAAACCATTTTTTGGCTCAGAGGTCACCGCCTTTCCTTTGCTGGGTCGCGATTATACGGATTTTTTCACTGATGAGGTGAACAAAAGCCTCAGTGCTAATAATCAATTTAGTCAGGCTGATATGTGGGAAGCGTTTCAGTTGGTCGGGTATAAGCCTGAAATTTTGCGTCAAATTGCAGGGCGTGTGGCGATTAGTAATGAAGCGCAGTCACTATCAGGGTTATTAAAAAAAGATGCTTTTCTTTGGCATGACCAGCTTTGGCAAGATTACGCGAATGATTATGAAGGGCTCACTGAACTGCAAAAAGCGGTTTTGTGTTTGCTGATTGAAAAAGGCCGCTCTTGGTCGCCATTCTCAGAGGAGGCGATGGGGTTTTATCAGGCTAAATTGGGCGAGCCTGCCAAAACGCCTTCTGTGCAAACTGCCATACAAGCGTTGCGCGATAAGGGGCTTATTTGGCAATCTGGCCGTGGGTCTTATGCTTTGGAAGATGAAGGGTTTATTGAGTGGTTTAATTACCATGAGAAATCGCGAGTTTAAACTGGTTTTTGCCTGTTTCTTGGGCGCTTTTTATGTCATCATGGGCGCCTTTTTTAGCAAACAAAAAGTATAATTAATGAAAACATCCGCACGTACACGGCTTGCATTAACCACTGGGCTCGCGCTTTTTGCGATGTTTTTTGGCGCGGGCAATATGATTTTCCCGCTGCAATTAGGCATGCAGGCGGGCTCTCATGTTGTGACGGCCATTATTGCTTTTGTCATTACGGGCGTCGGCTTTCCCTTTTTGGGGCTCTTTGCAGTGAGCCTTTATAACGGGGACTACTGGAAGTTTTTCGCGCCATTAGGTAAACCTGCGGCACTCTTGATCACTGGCTTTTTGATTTTTATTTTATGCTTAACAGTCGGTGCGCCCAGAACAGAGTTGGTCACGTATCACACGATTATTGGTGGCGGGGCATCGCTGGGTTTTTTCGGTAATCCGTTTGTGTTTGCCTTTATTTATTTTGCGATTGTTTATGTTATGGTGCTGAATCAGCGGCATGTGGTGAATATTATTGGCTGGTTTTTTTCGCCGATTAAAATCATGGCGTTTATTCTTCTCGTGTTGGTGGGCGTGCACTTTGCTTCACCATTTTTGCCAAGCCATGCCAGCGTTTTTCATGTCGCACAAACCGGTTTAATGACCGGTTACGGCACGATGGATTTATTGGCCGCGGTATTCTTTGCAACCATTGCCTATAAAAACATTAAAAGAAAGTGCCATGCGCATGGTCTGAAAGATAAAGATTCTATCACCAAGATTTCCTTGTATTCTTGTTTAGTGGGCGCGTTGTTGATTGCCTTAATTTATTCGGGCTTGATTATCGTGGCGGCTATGCACGCAAAAGCCATGGCTGGCACGCCAACCGCGGCGTTAATTGGTAAAATTTCTGAGGTTTTGTTGGGCCGATACGGTTTTATCTTTGTGTCAATTTGTGTGACCTTTGCCTGTCTTGCCACTGCGGCGGCTTTAACCGAGGCGGGGATGGATTTTTTCATGGAAAGAGTTTTTACAAAGCAGCGCATTTCGCGCAAGTGGCTTTTGTTGATTATTTTAGCTTTGATGTATATGGCGGCGAGCTTTGGTTTCGATAAGATCATGGGCTTTGCGATACCCATTTTATCCGTGCTTTATCCGTGTTTGATTATTTACTGCATTTTTTGCATTATTAAAAAAGCCCGGCGTAAAAAGCTAAAGGCTACGTCTTAAGTATTAAACGCGATACCCGCTGATAAGCTGACTGTGCTCAGGTGTGCTTTTGGCATCGTGGCCTCTGTAGAGGGCGTATTACCTTGCGTGAGGTCGCTCTGCTTAAAGGCCACGTAGCGATAATCTAGATTTGTGACAAAGTGCGTGTCTTGATTGATCGCATAATCAAATTTGAGCCCCGCGCCATACCAGGGGGCTGGGCTATTGTGAAACTGCACTTCAGCGAGCGGCGCATAGACGGTGTTGGCCACAGTCGCACCACCTTCAATACTCGGTGACATAATCCAACCGTCTGACAGTTGCTGTTGATAATCCAGCCCAAGACCGGTGTAGAAGAAGTAATAGACATTCGATTCTGGGATGTTATAGCTTGTTTTTTGGATGATAAAATTATCGTGCTCAAAGCCTAAAACGACTTTCGGCAAGAGGGCGCTTTTATCGCTGAAAGAGTGTAAATAACCCAAGGCTATGCCGCCGTTGTAGTGGTTTATTTTTGCATCATTGGTGCTGTATGGCGTGCTAGGATCGTTGGATTTAAAGTGCACATGCTCACTGGCGTAATCACCCGATGCCTGGAATACAAAGTGGCCAAAGCTATGGCTTAAGAAGATTCTAAGGCCTGGAATGGTACCGCTGTGTGTGCCCGTGCGAATGTCTTTCGCAGCCGAGCCGGCTTTGGGTGCCAGGCGGTAGTTTGTATACATACCCATGATTTCAGCGCCGCCTTCGTTGTTGAAAGCAGCTAGTGAGTTTTCTGCGCTCGTGGTTTTTGAGCCTTTTTGGTTGGTATTAAAGCTGTAGGCTAAGCCAAGATACGTGGCAAAATAACGTGTGAAGCTATCCGGCTCGTCGCTACCATCATGAGGGTTGTTCGGCTCCGTGTTTTCAATATTACTTTTACCGTATTTAAAGCGCGTGTATTCCAATGTTGTAAATAAATGGAAATTACCCGCGACAGCCCAGTCTAGGCCAAGGCCTGCGTTATACCAAGGTTTGCTTTTGAGGCTATACGTAGTACCGGCATGGATGTCACTGCTGGGGTAAAGCTTGGTTTTGGTGTTGTAAACGTGCGCGTTAAAGGTTCTGCCGGCTGCACCAAACGCGGTGAGCACGAGGCTTTGAGCAACTTGAAATTGTGCGCGTAAACCGCCAGCCCAGTAGTTGTTCGAGTAATCGCCTTGGCCACCTTCAACGGATCCACCTTGAGAGGTTACGCTGGATAAGCTGCTGCGCTCCCAACTATGATAGCCGATCTCACCGTAGGGGGTCAGCGCAAAGCGAGAGCCGAAGTTAAATCGATAACCTGCGATACCGGTCATGTCGAAAATAAACGAGGGTGCATTATCATTACTAACGGGAATATTAGTGCCGACGGTGGCGCCTTTGTACGGCGTGTTACCGTTTAGGGCTTTCATCGCCACATCCGTGTAGATATGGCCAAATTCGTGATTAGCCTCAAGCGCAAAACCAGGCATGTTGCCGCGGTTAGTGTCGTCAACGACCTCGTGGCCTTGCTTCGTGGATGTTTCACGGTAGTACATGTATTGATAGACAAAGGCGGCGCGAACGCTGTTATTTACCTGTGAAATAGAGTTGGTGGCGGCAGTGGCCGCGATTGCTGCGGGTAAGGAGGCTAAAACAAAGGTGCTTTTTCGTAACATCACACGTGTCCTTGTGCTGTTGAGTCGAGTATCAATCCAGCCATGAAGTTAAAGGATGATTTCTTGCCAGTCAAGTGTGTCGTGCGAGAGGGTTTTGTAAGGCTGGCGCCCTGAATAGGGCGCTAAAGTTTAGGGCGGGGGATAGCTCTAGTTTGAGTCGCCTTGGTCTGGGGGGTTGAGAGGGCTTTTTCCAGCCTGCTCCGAATTTTCTTCGAGGTTCTGTCTTTCTTGCTGATTCGCTGGCCATCCCCATTGATTCTTAGTGGTTTGAGGGTTAGTGAATTCGTGTTCTATTCCTGTAATAGAAGCATTAATTCTATAATTCATCCCGTATTTAGAAAAAGAGTTGTTAGAGCGGCGCATTCAGGAAATGAATGATTCAATAGCAAAGAAAAACTTTGATCAGGCGGAGGTAGAATCTTCTTTGATTAGAAATAGTGGGTTCTATACCCCAATCTTTGCGTCCGATAACAATAATTTTTATCCAGTTTATCCAACGATACTCCATGACTTGAGTTGCTTGATGCGCTTTACTCAAGTGATGGTTGGCTTTACAGGGCGATAGAGAAACCCGCAAAAGTCCCGCAACGAATTATTCAAAAACGAGATCTAATATCTCTATTTTTATATAAAATAGAGATATTAGATCTCGTTTTTTATCATTTATTGTTGTATAGTCCATCTGGATTTACATAGGAAAGTTTATGTTTAAACGGCTTATTAACATTAACCAGGAATCAAAGCATAGTGTCTTTATATTTGGCCCTCGAGGTACAGGGAAAACTTCGTGGCTTAAGCAGCATTTTGGAGATGCTTTGTATTTTGATTTATTAAATGATGATATTTATACAGAGCTGTCAGCGAGACCGACACGGTTAAATGATAAGATTCCTGATGGATACCAAGGGTGGGTTATTGTTGATGAAGTGCAAAAGATTCCAGCTATTTTAAACGAAGTACATCGCCTGATTGAAGGGCGAAACTTACGTTTTATACTGACAGGTTCAAGTGCAAGAAAGCTTAAAGCGCAAGGAGTGAATTTATTAGCAGGCAGAGCTTTAACGTATCATATGCACCCGCTGACTTGTCTTGAACTTGGGGAGCAGTTTAGCTTAACAAAGTCTTTAGTATTGGGCCATTTACCCATGGCTATAACCAGTAATGAACCTGAAAAGTATTTATCAAGTTATGTCGCGAGTTATTTAAGGGAAGAAGTGCTACAAGAGGGACTAACACGTAATATCGCATTGTTCACACGTTTTTTGGAAACAGCCAGTTTTTCTCAAGGGGAAGTGCTGAACTATACGGCGATTAGTCGTGAGATTGCGAGTAATAGACATACGGTCGCTAATTTTTTTGAAATACTAGAAGACCTGCTTATTGCTTGTCGAGTTCCTGTTTTTAGCAAGCGCGCTACGCGCGATATGGTCAATTCGCCTAAATTTTATTATTTTGACGCCGGTGTTTATCGTTCTATTAGGCCGCAAGGTCCCTTGGATAGTGCATCTGAAATTGATGGCGCTACGCTAGAAACCTTGTTTTTACAAGAAGCAAAAGCCTATAACGACTATTTTGATTTGGGTTACTCGTTTTATTATTGGCGTACACGAGATAAGAAAGAAGTTGATTTTATTTTGTATGGAAAAAAAGGGTTTTTTGCTTTTGAAATTAAACGAAAAGCAAGGTTGGATACCAAGGATTTTAAGGGCTTAAAGGCTTTTGCAAAAGATTACCCAGAGGCGAAATTTTATATGCTTTATGGTGGTAACGAGACTTATTTTGAAGGCAATGTTCAAGTTGTACCGTTTAAGCAAGCGCTAAGGAACCTCCCTAAGCTTTTATCTGGTGTGTTATAAAGGTAAACCACACTCTATTGAAGTGGCTCAATAAAACTAGACAAAATTTTGGGGTATGTTAGATACCCTATATTCTTGTAGCCCGGGTTGTGACCCGGGATTATTTCTCCCGAATTACGCGCTTTTGCGCTAATCCGGGCTACATTTTTCTCAAGAAAATTCAGGCGGCTGATTCATTTGATTTTCGAGTGTAAGTCGGTAAGCTGTTTTTATATTCTTCTTTTTCTTTTTTTTATGTCCCAAGAGCCGCCGTTCATGCACGACAAGTTATTCAAACTGTCGATGCAAAATCACAGTATTGCGAAGGATTTCTTTCGCGGGCATCTACCTGAGTCGATTCAATCGCGCTGCAATTGGCCCACGCTTAAGCTGTGCAAAGAAACCTTTGTGAATAAAGACTACCATGCTCATGCAGCCGATGTGTTGTATTCGGTGAATATCGATGGACGTCAATCGTATTTATATTTGTTGAGCGAGCACCAGTCCAAGCCCGATCGTTTGATGCCTTTGCGATTATGGGGCTATCTTTGCCAAATCTGGCAACTCTCGGCCAAAGATAAAAAACAGAAAAAGCTGCCCTTGATTTATCCTCTGGTGTTCTATCATGGCAAACGCTCCCCGTATCCGTACTCCATGGATTTTTTAAGACTATTTGAAGACCCAAGCTTGGCCAAGTCTATTTTGTATAACCCCTTTTCGTTGGTCGATGTCACTCAGCTTTCGGATGATGCCTTGTTAAAACAGGGGGCAAGTGCAGCTTTCCAGGTGATTCAAAAACATATTTTTGAGCGTGATATTTACAACGCGATAGAGCGTTTGTCTAAGGCCAAGGTCTTTGCTATTTTGGAATCACTGGGTGGTGGCGATTATTTATTGGAGTTGGTAGAATACGTCTTGATGAAAGGGCATGCAGACGATAAACAACAGGTGTTTAATCAAATCGTGGCAAGTTTACAGGATGAGGGGAATCTCATGGGTAGAATGACAATGGCGCAAGAGTGGCGTTATGAAGGTCGATTGGAAGGTCGGCAAGAAGGTTTGAATGAAGGCTTGAACAAGGGGCGAGAAGAGGGCCTGAAGGCAGCCAGCCACAGCGCGGCGCTCAATTTATTTGCTATGGGCGCGAGCGATGAATTTGTGGCCAAAGCGCTGAACTTGAGTCTTTCTGAAGTCGCTAAGTTTCGCAACGCGTTGCAGGAAAATAAATAAACTTTGCTCACCATATTTTTGTCGCCCGGGTCGTGACCCGGGAAATTCCCCCCGGATTACGCGCTTCGCGCTAATCCGGGCTACACTTTTCTCAAAAAAATTTAGGCGGCCAGTTTTACAGGATGAGGAGAATTGGCCTGCATTGGCCACGTAGGGTTGAATAATACGGTTTTATGACGCATTAAGCGTGACGCATGTTGCGTCATGTCTATCCGCATGATAACACCCTCTTTTTGGAGTAGCCTAATTAGGTGAATAAAATGACACATAAAACAGAAATATATTTTCCTACAGGTATTGTTACCGGAAGCGCTTTTTGTAATAGAGAAAATGAGCGTGATTATTTAAAAAAAAGGTTAGACCAAAAAGAAGCTGAAGGACGGCCGTGGCCAGGGCCTCGATGACCTGGTGCTTAGATAATAAAAAACCCTATAATAAGGGTCGCGAGTTCAAACCCGCCGTTAGCGCGGCTTTGCCTTGCTAGGCGTCTGAATAATTACAAATCAATTTTGCAATTGATATTTCTTAATGGCTTGTTGAGGCACAACAACCCCGTGTCCTGGCATTTTAGGTAGCTTTATTTTTCCGTCTTTAATATTGAAATCATGGGTAAATAAATCTTCAGGAAAAAAATCAATGTGTTCGATGTAATGGCTATCGCAAAGTCCAGCTAGACTGCAAGATAGCTCATGAAATAAATGTGGACCTAAAATTAAATTTGCATCGTTAATTATTTTGGCTGAACGCTTAAATCCAGTTATTCCACCTTGATAAATAACATCAGGTTGTAATATTTTGGCGGCTTTTAAAGTACAGACATCTTGAATCGCCCAGTGACAATTCATATTTTCACCGGTCGCAATTGCTACAGGACTGAGTTCAGCTAACCTGGCCAGTTCTGTGATGCTATTGCTAAATAGGGGCTCTTCAAACCAGGCGACATCGAAATCAGCTAACCGTTTGCTTATTTCAATGGCGGAATCAAAATCATAATATTGATTAGCATCAACCGATAATGTCAGATCGTTACCAAACGTATGACGTAAAAATTTTATTCTTTCGAGATCATTGTCGCAGCCAATGCGCATTTTAAAATGATGACAGCCACGATCTAAATACCAAGCAACGTCTTCTTTCATTTCTTGATGAGTATCAGTTAACCATCCGCCATTACCATAAGGCACAACGAAATCTTTTTTGATATTAAATAATTGATGGAGAGGTTTGTTTTCATGTTTAGCCTGAATATCCCAGGCGGCTAAGTCAATCGCGGCTAACGCATAGAGTGCATAACCAGATTGTAAATGATTACGTTTATGTAGCCAAAGGTGTTGCCATAAGGCTTCGGGTGAAACAAATCCTTGTTGCAATAATTTTTCAGAAAAGAGAGTATGAATACAATTTTCTATTATATTAATATCAGCTAGCGTAGATGCTCGAAGCAGCCCCTGTCCTTCAATGCCGGTATCCGTTTGCAGTAAAAAAAGAAGGCAATAAACATGCTCAAGGTGAACATGTCTGGTTTTCATCAGCTTATTTAAAGGAACTTTTAGTTTGATGGTATTTAATGAGCTGAGTTTCACGGTTATCACAATTTAATTCAAATTGAGTTCTATTATAAACAAAACGACCTGTAATAAAAGATAGAGTCGCGTGGCCAATGAATAGAGAGCCAGAAACTTTTCGTAAGTTTGAGTTTGTTGATTTTAAATGGTACCGAGGGTCGGACTCGAACCGACACGTTGTCGCCAACACCGGATTTTGAATCCGGCGCGTCTACCAATTCCGCCACCCCGGCACACAGGATCGCCAGTATATCAAAGGATTAGGGTATGGCAAGCTTTTCGGTTTCTTTTTTAGCGGCGAATGTTTAGCCTTGCAAGCGATGCTGCGAGCTGACTAGCATCATCGGCCTGTTGCTGAGCATCGCGGGCTGCTTGGGCCTGTTGGTTTTGCTTCAATAAACCTAGGACTGTTACTCTGGCTGTGCGGCCGCTAGAAGGGGTATCGTTGGCTGTTGGCGCTGGGTTGTTATTCATTTTGCTCTTCCTTGTTGGAGTTTGCTCACTGATGAGTATACCGTAAGTGCCTGGCTTACCCTAACGCTAAAGCTCGAAAAACAACTTGCCGGCTATCTCAACCAATCCCGCGCAGGCAAAAAGTCGGTGTACAGCTTGGCTTCTGCGCTGCCGGGGGTGGGTTGCCAGTCGTATTTGAAGGTGACTTCAGGCGGTAGCGACATCAAGATCGACTCAGTTCGGCCTTTGGATTGCAGGCCAAAAATCGTGCCGCGGTCATAGACGAGGTTAAACTCCACATAGCGCCCACGACGGTAACGCTGAAAATCTTTGTGCTGATCCGTAAACGGTGTGTGTTTGCGTTTTTCAACGATCGGAATATACGCTTGAGTGTAATGCTCGCCGATGCTTTGCATGAGCGAAAAACAGCGTTCAAAGCCACCTTCGTTTAAATCATCGAAAAACAAGCCGCCAACACCACGCGCTTCACCACGGTGAGGCAGGTAAAAATACTCATCGCACCAGCGTTTGTATTCGGGGTAAACCTGCTCGCCAAAGGGCTCGCAAGCGTCTTTCGCGGTTTGGTGCCAGTGTATGCAGTCTTCTTCAAAGCCATAATAGGGGGTTAAATCAAAGCCGCCGCCAAACCACCAAATGGGCTCTTGATCTTTAGGCGTCACACAAATAAAACGCACATTGGCGTGTGAGGTCGGCACGAACGGATTGTTGGGGTGGATAACCAGCGAGACGCCCGTGGCTTCAAACGGGCTGTCTTCTGGGATGTGAATACGGCCATCAGTGGCCTTTTTAGGCAGCCTGGCACCTTTAACGTGAGAAAAGTTCACGCCGCCTTTTTCAAACACCGCACCGTTTGCGATCACCCGGGTTCGTCCGCCACCACCGCTTTTATGTTCCCAGAGGTCTTCTTCAAAGCGTGCGTGGCCATCGCTGATTTCTAGCGCCTGGCAAATGCGATCTTGCAGGCCCATCAGGTAGTTTTTAACTGTTTCAAGCTGTGTGTTCATGCTTTTTGCCTCGTGGATTTGCTTGGGCTGAAATATACCTAATTACTGTGCCAGAAAGGATGATTTATATCAATCCGCCAGGTAAAATGTGCCCAAAACTGGATGAGCCCTATGATTACTATCACAGACAGCGCGCAAGCGTACCTAAAAAAATTGCTTGAAAAAGAGCGTGAGAAAAACCCGGATGTGGCGATCCGCGTTGAAGCGATTGATTTAGACACCCCGTTTGCAGAATGCGGCGTACGGTTTTTCGTGCCGGGCCCTGAGAATACGGAAGACTTAATTTTGGATTTTCCGGGGTTTCAAGTCTTCGTAGAAGGCAAAAGCGTGCCTTACCTGGAAGAGACTAAAATCGACCTGGAGAAAAATGGCCTGTCGCAGGAACTGGTGATGACCACCCCTAAGCTGAATCCTTTGAATTATTTGGGCGATGATGCGCCGCTGTTTGAGCGCGTGGTCTTTTTTATTGAATCTGAAGTAAACCCTGAGTTGGCGGGGCACGGTGGTATGGTGCGTTTGGTGGAAATCACCGGCGCCAATGAGGCCGTGCTGCAATTTGGTGGTGGCTGCCAGGGCTGCAGCATGGCGGACATCACATTGAAGCAGGGTATAGAGAAGAACCTCTGCGATCGCTTTCCCGAAATCATCGCAGTGTTGGATGCCACGGATCACGCTTCTGGCGATAACCCTTACGCATAAGGAGAGGCTATGAACCTTTGTCGAGTATTTGAAGAAAAAATTAAACAGATGGTGCCAATGACAGCGTATACGGATTTTGTCGTTGATGATGTGAGTGAGGCTCGTTGTGCACTTACGATTCCTTTAACCCAAAAAACCACGAACCATGTTCAGTCTTTGTATTTGGGGGCTTTGGCCATGGGGGGTGAACTAGCGCCGGGCATTTTGGCGCTGTATTTTATTGAGCTATCCCAGCAGCCCATTGTTTTGGTGTTTAAGGATATGCACATGGATTTTCTTAAGCGTGCCGATACGGATGTCACCTTTGTGTGTGATGATGCGGCGAGTTTAAAAGCCTTGGTTAATCGGGCGGTACAAAGCGGCGAACGTGAAGAAGCCGCGGTTGAGGCGCGGGCTTTAAGCGCTGATGGTGAGACAATTTTCGCCTTGTTTAAATTGACGGTTTCGATTAAATTAAAAGCCTAATCATAAGGAGATTAGCTATGAGAAGTTTACCTAAATTTGCGTTTATTATTCCGGCCTGCGTTGCGCTTGCAGCGTGCAGCAGTATTGCAAAGGAGCAAACCAAGTTTCAAACCAAAACCTTAGCCGATGGCAGTACGCTTCATTACAATGTGAATGTCGCGCCGACTAAAGCTTGGGGTTGCCGTCGCGTTGGTAAAACGTTAACGGACAGCTGGGGTGCGGTCCAAACCAAGGCGCAGTTTCACTTTGGCGGCCCTGTTGAATATATGGCGGGCGAAGGTGTGGATTACCTCAATAAGAACCCTGTGCATGCAAACTACATGAACATCAATTTACCTGCTGATGTGAGTGTGGCTGATGTCGAAGTGACCGCGTTTAAAAAGGCGCATGTGTACTTTTATCAGTGTAAAAAAATCAACCCTGAGAATCGATTGGGCCGTCAAAGCGGTGTAGAGATTAGTTAAAGTGATTTGGCGCGCCATGCCGATACGGGTCGGCTGGCCCGCTGCGTTTTTCATGGCTTTCAAGGGAGGGGTGGTGTGTCGCCTTATCTTAAAATGGTGTTGCTGTTAGTTTGCTCAAACACCTTTATGACCTTTGCGTGGTATGCGCACTTGAAAAATTTAGCTGGAAAACCTTTATTACTCGCTGTCGTCGTCAGCTGGGGGATTGCGTTTTTTGAATACATGTTTCAAGTGCCGGCTAATCGCATTGGGTTTGAGGTTGGGCACATGACCTTGGCTCAGTTAAAAATCACGCAAGAGGTTATTACTTTATCGGTGTTTGTGCCTTTTTCTGTGCTTTATATGAGACAGGGGTTGTCGCTTAATTATATTTGGGCTGCATTATGCTTGGCTGGTGCCGTTTATTTTATTTTCAAATAGGGAAGTTTGCATGCGCATTATTATTTCTTCGTGTTTTTTTCTGCTGAGTTCGCTCACTTTTGCTTCGACCCCTGCTCAAATTCATCAAAAAACTCAAGCCTTCATTCATCGCATCGCACCCTTGGCCATCAAAGCTGACAATGTTATCCTCGCTAATCGTAAGCGTTTATTGGATTATTATGCCTTGTATAAACAAGGTGAGCAGCTGGGTACGCCCCGTTGGGAGTGGATGGCCGGCCTGGCTAACTACTATGGCATGAAGTCACCTGATTTTACGAAAAAAACCACTTGGAAAACCTTGTTACGCCGCGTGAATGTCATTCCGCCTTCGCTTGTGATTGCGCAGGCCGCGATTGAATCGGCTTGGGGCACATCACGCTTTGCTAAAGAAGCGAATAATTATTTTGGTCAGCACTGCTTTAAAACCGGCTGCGGCTTAATGCCAAAGCGTCGCCCTAAAGGTGAAAGGTTTTTGGTGGAGAAATTTGATTCGCCGTATGCCTCAGTGCAGAGTTATATGCACAATTTAAACACTCATTATAACTATGACAAGTTTCGTGCTTTGCGTGAGAAACGCGTGCAAGAGGGTGAGCCCCTCACGGGCTATACGTTGGCTAAAGGTTTGGATACATATTCAGAGCTCGATGGCTACGTGAAATACGTGCGCCTGGTGATTAAAAAGCATCACCTGGCGCAGTATGATAAAGGGTTTTAGAATTGATAGCCGATGTCGAGCATGAAGTTTAATAGGTTTGTTTTCACTTTCGTCGTTACTGTGGATGAATGCGAGAGGGTTTTGCTTGAGAACCCGTAGTAGTTGACGTGCGCACCTGCATAAAAATGCTCGCTAAGTTTTTGAACCATGCCAAGTCCAATGTTGTAACCGACTTTTGTGTAATTGAGTGTGCCAAGTGAAACATTGTTTTCTTTGGCGGGCGCTTTCATTCTTAACCATTCTGGTCCAGCTTCGGCGTAGAAATAATGGGATGATGACGGTGCGAAACCGAGTCTGACTGTGCCGCCCCAAAGGTGTTGCGGCATAAAGTGATTGACCGTGGTTGAGCGGGAAACTGCATCGTTAGCGTTGTACTGATAGTTTAGCTGTAAGCCAGTCAGCCAATGTTGAGTCCATTGAAAGTTATAAGCTGCGAAAGCTTCGGCCGCCCAGCTGGTACTCGATTCGCTAACATCCGTTTGTCCGCCAGAACTCGTAATGTAAAGTGGCAAGCGAAAGCTTGAAATACCCGCACCGAGACCCAGGTTAAACCCCGTGAAGGCGTGTGTTGTTGCTGAGCTGTGACCAGCTGCAAACGTGATAGCAGGCAGAGCGGCTAGGGATGTGATTAGGATTTTTTTCATACATTTCCTCCGTGAATTAACGTTTAAAAGGGGCGCATTGTTTGTCAATGAGTTCAAAGCGTAAATGCTCATAGCTCGGCAAACCGTTTTTATACGGTGGATACGCTTCACCGTATGTCAGTGGCGCTAAGTATTCGCGCGCGGCTTCTGTGATATGAAAGCCATCCTCTGAAATAAACTCAGGCGGCATCATTTTTTCCACGTTCGCGATTTTGTTTAACGGCGCTTCTTCGATGTGCCATTCATACGGCGCATTCGATGTGCGAATGATCACCGGCATCATGGCCGTTTTGCCGGCAATGGCAAACTCCACGGCGGCTTTACCCACAGCATAGGCTTGGTCAAAGTCGGTTTTAGAACTTAAGTGGCGAGCGGAGCGCTGCATGTAATCGGCAATCGCGTAATGGTTTTTATAACCGAGCTTGGATTTAACCAATTCAGAAATCACTGTAGCAGCGCCACCTAATTGTGAGTGACCAAAGGCATCTTTCAAGCCGGATTCTGCGATGAATTTACCATCGGCCGTTTTAGTGCCTTCAGACACGGCAATCACACAGTAACCGTGTTGCTCAACACAGCGTTGTGTTTCGGCTAAAAATTTCGCCTCATCAAACGGCACTTCGGGAAATAAAATAATGTGCGGTGCTTGGCCGTCTGCTTGGCGTGCTAAGCCTGCGGCGGCTGCAATCCAGCCTGTGTGTCGCCCCATCACTTCGATGATGAACACTTTGGTGGAAATCGACATGGCTTTCACATCCAGGCCGCATTCTAGCGTGGAGGTTGCGATGTATTTTGCTACTGAGCCAAAGCCCGGGCAGCAGTCGGTGATGGGTAAATCGTTGTCAATCGTTTTGGGGATGCCGATGCATTGCAGCGGGTAGCCCATGGCTTCACTCAATTGGGCCACTTTATTGGCCGTGTCTTGGGAATCATTACCGCCGTTATAAAAAAAGTAGCCAATATCATGCGCTTTAAACACTTCGATCAAGCGCTCGTATTCTTTACGGTTTTCATCCAAACCTTTGAGCTTATAGCGGCAAGAACCAAAGGCACCACCTGGCGTGTGTTTTAACGCGGTGATTTGCTCAGGCGAAAATTGTGCCGTATCAATCAAGTTTTCTTCGAGCGCACCTAAAATACCGCGATAACCAGCGTATACCGTGCCTATTTGGCCTGCGTATTGCCGTGCGGTTTCAATCACTGCTGCAGCACTCACATTGATCACTGAAGTCACGCCGCCAGACTGGGCGTAGAAAGCATTTTTCGCCATGATATCCCCTTAAAAGTCAGCGTGTATTGTGGCGAGTTTGGGCTAAAAATACAAGGCTTGCTCGGTTCAAATTTTGTCCATTCATTCAGGCCTATGCTACTTGTGCACCTGTTGGTTAGAGATTGCTGGCGCAAGCAAAATACCTGAGGCTTTTTTTGTTGGCTCCATTAAAAAATGAGGTATGGTTTCGACCTCAGATTTTATTCCCTAGGCCAAGTTACCAGAATGGGCTTAATAAAACCTTAAGGCATATTCGCTAACGTATACCTAAATTTAAGGGTAAACTTATGGATACATTCTTTTCTTCTGGGGCAACAACGGTTTCTCAGTCTGTGGTCTACGTTCCGCAGGGTAAAACCGCGAGGCTTTCAAGGGCATCGTTCGAGCACGGCATTACAGGGCTTGCGACGGATGGTTTTAGCAATTGTCTCATTGTGGTGTTTATCGGGGAAAATGGGGTATCGATGAGCCATGTTGATACCCATATGGCGCTATTTTTCTCTGAGGAGCTTAGGAAGGAGCGACAGTGGGTTGGTGATCGTTCGGTCTGTAAAATCATTCATCGTGGTGAAGGTTTTCCTAAATACTGCTTTAACCAACGAAATCTTTTCTCAGATGTTGAGTGGATAGACGTTGTTATGCCTACTGACGCGGTCAGGGTCTATAGGGCGTCAGACAACATGCAAGGATTTGAGGTTCAACTGGCGCCTAATCTTAATAATGTACCTTTGATTAAACACCCGAATGAACGGCATTTCTGGCCTGTTTACAAAGGGCGAGAGATGATGTTCATAAGTCGGGTAGGGTTGGAAGTTGAGCCGTTATCTGCATGCTTGTCAGGGGTTCAATTTTCATCAGTGCATTTGTTATTTGGTGGCCAATATTGGAAAAAGTTGCCCGATAAAGAGCTTGAGCTCCCTCAGGATTTGGCTGCTCTCGTCGCAAAAAATTCATCAGTAACTTCTGGCGGCTTGGTGAGCCAAAAAAGTAATATTGGTTTGCGCATGACGATACTGCGTTTGCTGGATCATTTTGGGTCGGTTTTAGGTATTAATGTTATGTCAAGCGAGACGACTCTGAACGCTTTTTATCCGGCAGCAGAGGCATCCGCGCGTTACTTGGTTTGGCGTGCGCTACAATACAACCCTGTTGCATTACTGCATGAAGAGGCTTTAGATGTTGCCCATGATGAGAGATCTGTTGCTTCCCTTGTTGAGTCTGAGCTTGATCTCGCAATTCAAAGTCGTTTAAAGGCATTGTTAGATAATCCGCTGTCTTCTTTTAGGCCTGATAATCTGCTTCAGTTGCTTGAAGAGTGTCGAGGACTTGTTGCCCGTACAGGCTATATCGACGCGATAATCACAGGCCTAGAGTCTTGTTTTCGATCGTATAATCATTTGGTGGAATATAAAAGAAGCATAGATCAGGTCCCGCGCTGGCGAGACGAAATAAAAGCAGCGTTTATAGGGCCTTTGCCCAAGGCATTCGCTGAAAAGCGCTACGGTGAAGCGGCAGAGATTTTGGCTCGTTTATTGCCCTTGGCGATTCGTGCCTACGATGAGTCAGACAAGAATCTTTCACTTATTTTGCATAATTATGGGCGAGCGTTGTTTCTTGATGGCAACGCGGAAAAAGCGCGACCTTATTTAGAGCAAGCGTATGAGCTGCGTGACCGCAATTTGGGTCACAATGATGAAAGAACGCAAAGAACAAACCAGCTTCTTGAAGAATGTCAGCGTCAGTTACCCGGTCCCTTGCGCCCCTAGTGACCTTGGCTGAATGAAGCGATATACTGGCTCGATAGTTCAAGGGGTAGGTATGCGGCACATTCATCTTATTGGCATTTGCGGCACGTTCATGGCGGGTATTGCGTCCTTGGCCAAGGCCATGGGCTTTCATGTCACGGGCAGCGATGAGGGCGTTTATCCGCCCATGAGCACCATGCTGAATGATCTGGGTATCGAGTACTTTCAGGGGTTTGATGCAAAACATTTAAGCCCCGCGCCCGATGTGGTGTTAGTCGGTAATGCGACTAAGCGCGGTAACCCTGAGTTTGAGGCGGTGTTATCTCATCGCATGGCATATCAATCTGCGCCGGAGTGGTTGTATCAGCATGTCATGCGTGATCGTGTTATTTTTGCGGTGGCCGGTACACACGGTAAAACCACCACCAGTGCCATGTTGGTGCACGCTTTACGAAAGCTTGGGCAAGACCCAGGCTTTTTGATCGGTGGCTTGCCACACGGTTTCGAGGCGTCGGCACACTTGGGGCAGCAGTATTTTGTGGTAGAGGCTGATGAATATGATACTGCGCTTTTCGATAAGCGCTCGAAGTTTTTGCACTATCACCCGGATTTTTTAGCCTTAAATAATCTAGAGTTTGATCATGCTGATATCTTTCGTGACCTTGAAGATGTGAAGCGTCAGTTTCATCATTTGCTGAAAACTTTATCCCAGAATGCTTTGGTTGCGTATAACGCAGCGGACGATAATCTTCAGTCTGTGTTGGCACAAGGCTGCTGGTCGAAAACGCAGGGGTTTAACACGAAAGAGGGTTTGCAGGCGGCGGCGATAACGTCGGATTTTTCGCAGTTTGATGTGCGAAATGAAGGCGAGACCATTGCAACCATACATTGGCCTTTGATCGGTGAGCATAATGCGCAGAATGCTTTGGCTGTGTTCACCCTGTTGACGAGGGCGGGCTTTGAGGCGAAGGCGATTGCTGCCGCGCTTGAAAGTTTTAAAGGCGTGAAGCGCCGTATGGAAATCTTGTCCGAAAAAAAGGGTGTGACGATATACAATGATTTCGCACATCATCCCACTGCGATTAAAACTACCTTAAAAGCGTTGCGTGCGAAAGTCGGGGCAAGGCGGATTATTGCCGTGTTGCAGTTTGGCTCGTACACCATGCGAGAAGGGGTGCACGCACCGTCTGCGTTTGTGGAGGCGTTGTCAGCGGCGGATGATGTGATCGTGAAGTCTAATACACAGAATCAAGTGGTATTGGCCGCGTTAAAAGCCCATTTTGGTGAGCGCTTCTTGGCCAGCGATGCGGTGGCAGATATTGCGGATGCGATTCATCGTGAAGCGAAGTCGGGCGATACGGTGTTAATTATGTCGAACAGTAGTTTCGATGGTTTGTATAATTTGTTATAAAAACCCGGGTTATTTCTCACCGTAGTTGCTTCGCAGCAAAGGCGGATCAATCCAGGTTGGGTTTGCTTCGTGTTTGCTCGTGAGTGCAGCCTGGATTGAGCACCGAAGGTGCGATAATCCGGGAAAAACAAACCGGGGTTTTTAAGGTTACTCTAAAACCTTGCGTGTTTGCAGTGCCAGTGCGAGCGTGTTGCCGTCAATGTATTCGAGCTCACCACCCATGGGCACGCCATGAGCGATGCGGCTGGTTTTAATGCCGTGTTGTTTGGCCAGTTTTGAAATGTAGAAAGCCGTGGCTTCGCCTTCGGTGGTCGGGTTCGTGGCAATAATCACTTCGCTCACCTCACCTTTTTGAAGCGCCACGTCGAGTGTAGGAATGCCTAAATCTTCCGGGCCTATACCGTCAAGCGGTGAAAGATGGCCGTGCAAGACAAAATACAGGCCACGATAGCTGTGGCTGCTTTCAATGGCAATCACATCGGCCGGGGTTTCCACGACACAGAGTTGCTGCGCATCTCGTTTAGGATTTTCGCAAATCGGACAAAGTTCGCTTTCGGCATAATTTCGGCAAGTATTGCATTGGCGAATACTGTCCATGGCTTCATCAATGGAGGCGGCCAGTAGGCGCGCTTGATCGCGGTGCTCAAGTAAATAGAAAGCCATGCGTTGAGCTGACTTCGGGCCAACACCCGGCAGGCAACGCATGGCTTGAATAAGCGCCAGTAATTTGGTGCTAAAGGTCACTAGAATTGGCCGCCTTCATCATCGCCCAAACCTTCAAAACCTTCAGGCAACTTCATGTCTTTGGCCATTTTGACCATTTCATCTTTTGTAATGGCTTCAATTTTTTGTGAGGCGTCGTTAATCGCAGCAGCGACTAAATCTTCTAGCATATCGATGTCGTCTTCTTCGCCAATCAAAGTGGGGGAGATTTCAACACGTTTGCACTGGTGCGCGCCGTTAAGCGTAACTTTCACCATGCCGCCACCGGCTTCACCGACCACTTGAATCGACGTAATTTTACCTTGCACGGACTTCATTTTTTCTTGCATTTCTTTGGCTTGTTCCATCAACTGGTTAAAGTCTGGCGTTGACATAAGAGCTATCCTCGTTAATTATTTAGAGGCAGAATTGTATCACATAATTTAAACAATTAAATCGACAGTAGGGCAAAATTTTGTCAAAAAAGCGACATCTGCCAGCTTGGCTAGCCAAGCGCATTCCAAGTCACACAGCGCTTAAACAACACCGCTTTTTGCAGGTTTTTGGGCCGCTGCTCCGGGCACCGTATTTATGGCATTTTCATCGACACAATGTGGTCAAAGCGATAAGTATTGGTGTCTTTTGCGCGAACTTGCCCATGCCGTTTCAAATGATTCCGGCTTGCGCTTTGGCGATTCTATGGCGGGCGAATTTGCCTATCTCTGTTGCTGGGGTGTGGATCACTAACCCCCTTACCATGCCTTTTATTTTGGTGCTTCAATACCAGTTAGGCGCTAAAATTCTAGGCTCACCCGCTTTGGATTTGCATTTCACTCACGGGCTTGCGAGTTTGACGCAAAATATAGGCTCGATCTGGAAACCTTTGCTCATAGGCGCGGGCATCACGGCTGTCATTACCTCGACTGTCAGCTACTTCGTGGCGAAGTGCGTGTGGAATCGTGCGATTCGTCATCGCTGGCGTCGCCGTCATCATTGATAATTGATTTTTGTTTACCGCTATATATCAATTGACAAATTTTATTCAATTGATATGATTTTATCAATAAAACTCAATTAAGGATTTATAATGGATTGGGATGGACTTGGGTTTACTGATAACCCGTTAGATACAGACCCTATTAAACAAAAAACACTTGCCTTATATGTCGGGCATGCTGATGAGGCTCGTATTTGTAGTAACGTTCTTGCGGGTAAAAATGTTAATTTGATTATTGAAGGAGCCAGAGGTGTTGGTACAACCTCCTTTGCTAATCTCATGCGTTTTCATGCTCAGGAGAAAGACCTCTATTTTACGCCGCCCAAAGAAATTCGTGTAGAAGCAGGGTGGACGATTGAAACACTGTTTGCGGCGATTATTTCTAATGTGGTACGCGCATTAGAATTCGTTTTTGAGAAAAAAGTACAAAACAACAAGTCCTTTCAAGAAGCAAAAGCGATTTCTAGTCGTATTGCTGAGGTTTATCGTTCTTTTGGCGCACAGCTTGGTGGCTATGGGTTTAGCGCTGGTCTTAATTACAATAAAGCACCAGGTATTGTGACACAGCCTGTCATTGTGCCGACAAACGTTTTAGGAGATCACTTAGAAGAGCTAGCCAATATTACGAAAAAACTTGGGTTTAAAAATGGATTACTTATTCAACTCAACAATCTGGATGTTGGTGTTATTCATGAAGAAGACCATCTTAAGTATTTATTCAATTCGCTACGGGATTACATGCAAACAGATGGCGTCAGCTGGATATTAGTTGGTGACACAGGTTTGCGATCTTTTATTGCACAAGAAGTTGATCGGCTTGATGATATTATTAGTCATGAAGTGTTTATTGACCCGCTCAGTGAAAAAGAATTTAAAACGTTAATCATGCGCCGAGTCGAACATTATCGCGTTAATAAGAATATTGAATTACCGATCGATTGGCCCGCAATGCTTTATTTATATCGATTAACGAATGGTCGGCTACGTTATATCTTTGGGCTACTTTCAAGAATGCTTAGGATGCTGCATGTTGGCGATTTAGCCGATAAGATTTCGTTAGAAATGGCCAAACCATTGGTTGATAGGCTGATAAAAGAACGGATGAAGCAAAAAAGTTTATCTGAAGTACAAGAAGAGATACTAAAAGTCGTCGCTAATAATGAAAATTGTTCCGTGTCGTTGTTAGCTAAGCAATTAGGAAAATCAGCCTCGCATGTTTCTCATACACTGAGAGGCTTGGAAGAACAGCGATTACTCAAGCGCATTAAAAAAGGAAAAAGTGTTTACGTTCATCCTGTGTTTGATGCTGTCCTGGCCTACAAGAAAAGCTAACGATGATTTTGGCCCTGCCTTGTTTTTTTTGTAATTATTCAGCAAAAATGCTGAATAATTACTCTTAATCAGACGCCTAGCGCGGCAAAGCCGCGCTAACAGCGCTTAAGGGGAGAATCGCGATTCTCCCCTTAAGAATCCCCATCGCGCAAAGAAAAATACTATTTCTCAAAGAGATGCGTCGATGCATTAGATTTTGGTGAATAGTTACTTTAGGATTAATAGTTTATGCCGTGGGCGTTGTTTGAGCTGCATGTAATTTTGTAGTTTTACTTTATCCAGTTGAATACCAAGGCAATCAGAAACGTATTTGACAATTGATTTGGGTATGGCATTAACCGCGATGCGGTACCCCAGGCACTGGAAGCACTTCATAATTTGCCAATATTTATTTACCATACGGATTCAGTTAAATTGTTACAGCTTGAATTGGACAAAGTTAGGTAAAGAAAACGGCCGTTTTCTTTACTGGCCTATAAAGTTCACAAGGGATATTACAGGAATGACTAAAAAGAACTCACTTTCAAAACAAAAAACTATCCCTACTAAAAAGCATGATAGAAACCAGCGCGGTAAAGTTGATGGCACAGTAATGTTTCCAACAGCACCACCAAAAGCTGAACTACCTGAAAGTTACACTTCTTGGCTTGCTGAACTCAAATCCAATATTGCCAACACTTGACTAAAGGTCATTCTAAATGCCAATTCAGATATGGTCTTGCTATATTGGTCTATCGGTTCTCGTATTTTGGAAAAGCAACAGACTGAAGGCTGGGGTGCGAGGATCATTGATCGATTAGCACATGATCTAAGAGAAGCTTTTCCCGACATGAAAGGATTTTCTCCTCGTAACCTTAAATATATGCGTGCTTTCACGACGGCTTGGCCCAACTTTGAAATTGTGCAAGAGGTGCTTGCACAATTGCCTTGGTACCACAATATTGCGCTATTAGAGAAATTGAGCACAGAAGAAGAGCGCCTTTGGTACGCTAAGCACGCCTATAAATATGGCTGGTCTCGCAACATATTGGCGATGCAAATTGAAATGAAAGCACACATGCGCCAAGGCAAAGCACAGAATAACTTTCCAAAGACATTGCCAGCAACCGATTCTGATATGGCAGTACAGGTATTCAAGGATCCATACCTATTCGATTTTTTGGGTACAGATGCACCAAGGCGGGAAGCGGAGCTAGAAAAAGGATTGGTATCTCATATTCAAAAGTTTCTACTTGAATTGGGCCAAGGTTTTGCATTCGTTGGCCAACAAGTGCATTTAGAGCTTGGGGATCAGGATTTTTATTTGGACCTGCTTTTTTACCACTTAAAGCTTCGGTGCTATGTTGTATTGGAAATTAAAGCCCGTAAGTTTGAAGTAGGCGATGGTGCACAACTCGGCATGTATATGACAGCCGTAGACAAGCTACTCAAACATCCTGATGACAAACCAACACTTGGTTTGCTGCTGGTGCGAGGAAAAAATGAAATACTGGTTGAATATGCCCTAGGTGGGATGAATAAACGTAAGCGGTAAATTACACCCACCTTTCAAGGCGGGCAAAACTCCTTAACACTGTCTTCTCACCAATGAGGAGACAAGCCGATGGAGAAACAGCCTGAGCAAACAAGCAAAAAGTTAAGCCGTGAAGC
>Ga0210019_1000079_pt1 | contig 132190 bp, 125 predicted proteins | sample CryGeyCG2114_020_2_FD_183969 | JGI IMG/M metagenome (GOLD analysis project Ga0210019, IMG submission 183969) | Groundwater microbial communities from aquifer - Crystal Geyser CG11_big_fil_rev_8/21/14_0.20 (SPAdes) (version 2) | ecosystem: Environmental > Aquatic > Deep subsurface > Groundwater...
TCATTAACAATTTTAGACATAAAAGCCTCCTTTCGGTTGTAAAAGTGGGTGTAATGAATTTTCAATCACTCTAACCCATTTACCGAGAGGAGTTGATAAAAATCAAGCTCTTTCTTGCGAAAGAGCCTCGCTGCTTAAGGAGGGATAAGATATGATAGATAAAGAGAGGGTAGAAAAAGCGTTGGAAAAAGTTCGCCCCATGCTGGCTGCTGACGGAGGCGATGTACAGTTAGTAGAAGTTACGAATGATGGAGTGGTGCGCTTGAAGCTTACGGGGACATGCGGTTGTTGCCCGATGAGCCAGATGACCTTAAAAAATGGAGTTGAGAAAATACTTAAGCAGGAAATTCCCGAAATAAAGAGCGTGGAAGCTTTATAACTTTACATTTTTTATTGATGAGCATAATAGTTCTTGGCACGGTAGCATTGGATTCGGTTAAAACCCCTCACGGCAGGCGGAATAACCTGTTGGGAGGCTCTGCCGCTCATTTTGCCATGAGCGCGCGTTTTTTTAATGAAGTAAACCTTGTTGCCATAGTTGGTGAGGATTTTCCGCGGAAACATATAGATTTTTTACATAAGAACGGCATAATTCTTACCTCTTTGATTAAAAGCGGCGGTAAAACATTCCGCTGGTCAGGAGAATATAAAGGCGATCTAAATACCGCGCTCACTCTTAGCACTGAATTGGGCGTCTTGTCTTTCTTTAAGCCAAAAATCACAGATCATCAGAGAAAAATTGAGAACGTTTTTCTGGCAAATGTTGACCCGGAAATACAATCCCACCTTTTAAAGAGCATGCATTCGCCGCGGCTGGTCGGTTTAGACAGCATGAATTACTGGATCCACAATAAGCGAAAAGCCCTATTTAAATTATTAAAACTGGTTGATATTTATGTGGCAAATGACCAGGAGGCCCGCGATTTATCGGGTGAACATAATTTGATAAAAGCGGCGCGATACCTGCGCGGTAAGGGGCCGCGTTTTATTGTGATAAAAAAAGGCGAACACGGAGTTTTGTTCTATTGCGACAGGTTCATTTTTTCATATCCGGCGTTTCCGGTCGAGAAAGTGGTTGACCCAACGGGAGCCGGCGATACCTTTGCCGGAGGTTTTATGGGTTATCTATCCGTGCAAAAATCTATAAGCGAAAAAATATTAAAGCGGGCCGTGATATACGGCACGATATTGTCATCTTTTAATGTAGAAGGGTTTGGCCTGGAAAAAACATCCGTACTTACGAAGAAAGCGGTAAATTCGCGGCTGAATAAATTTAAAAAAATCCTGGCTTTCTAACCGGTATGTATTTTTTATTTTTAACGGTTTTTGCTTTATTTGCTTTGGCGGCCGGGCTATTTTTTGCCTTAAGGCCTTCTGATACCATCGAATTACAGCGAAGGTTTTATCTGCTGATAAATTGGAATATTTCTCCTGTATCTATGGATAAAGAAGTACGTAATACAAGGCTGATGGGCCTATTTTTAGTTTTAATCTCCATCTTGACGTTTAGTTACGTTTTTTATCAGTTTCATGCCTAAAAATAATCCAAAATACCACCTTAATAAAAAAGGCGAGTTTGTAATTGAAAACTACAATTCCGCTAAGCCTTTTTCGAGCTTTTTCCCCGGAATTGCCGGAGAATCAGGCATACCGATGTGGGTTTTTTACGTAAACCGCGGCCAGTGCGTAATAAGCTTCGGCACAGAAGACAAGCATCATGCCATCGCCGAATTCTTCCCCGCCAACCGCGCCTGGCAACTGGCTTCCCTGCAGGGCTTCAGGACGTTTCTAAAGATTAAGGACAAGGGGAAAGTTATTTATTATGAGCCTTTTCAGGACAGCGTGGATAACCTTTCTTTTGATATCCAGCGCGATATGAGGATTAAGTCCTATGAGTTAATTATAACCGAGATAAACCATACTATCGGAATCCGCCTGGAAATAACTTATTTTACCATGCCCAACGAACCCACTGCCGCCTTAATCCGGGAGGTGAAAATAACAAATATAAAGGATAAGCCTCTTTGCCTTGAGCTGCTGGACGGCCTGCCGCAGGTTATACCATACGGGACCAGCAACTTTTTCCTAAAAAAGATGTCGCGCACGATAGAGGCATGGATGAGGGTTGATTTTTTAGGCGGCATTACCCCTTTTTATAATTTAAGCGTTGACCCTTCTGACCGGCCGGAAACCTCATTTATTGAAGGCGGGAATTTTTACCTTCCCTTTCATAAAGAAAATTCAAAAGTAAAATTATTAAAAGGATTAGTTGATCCCGCGGCTATTTTTGGGGCAGGGGATTTTTCTTATCCGAGAAATTTTATATCCAAGGATAAATTTAAGCCGGCATTATCGCCGGAGATAAAAGAAAGTAAAATGCCCTGCGCCTTTTCTTATCTTGATTTATCCATCGCGCCGAATTCCGGCAAAACAATTTATTCTATAACCGGCTATGCCGAAGATAAATATACCTTAAGCCGGCAAATTGAGAAAATTTTAGGCAACGGATTTGTAGAAAATAAACGTAAGGAAAATTCGGAAATAATATTGGGCATAGAAGATACGGTTTTAACTAAAAGCGGCATGCCGCGGTTTGACTTTTACGCGCGCCAGACATTTTTAGACAACGTTTTACGGGGTGGGTATCCCATGCCTTTTGATACCGCCGGCGGCAGGGATGTTTTTTATCTTTATTCCCGCAAGCACGGTGACTTAGAAAGAGATTATAATAATTTTGTTCTCGCGCCGACTTATTTTTCGCAGGGCAACGGAAATTACCGCGATATGAATCAGAACAGGCGTTGTGATAATTGGCTTAGCATGGATGTAAAGGAAAGCAATCTCGTTAATTTTCTAAATCTTATCCAGGCTGACGGATTTAATCCTTTGGTGGTTAAAGGCCTGAGTTTTATGCTCAGAAAAGACAAAAAGGAAGAATTGTTTTCCTGTCTGCTAAAAAGCGATGGCCGGCAGAAGCTGGAGGCTTTTTTTGATAAGCCGTTTAATCCCGGCAGCCTCATGATGTATATAGAAAAAAACGCCGTAAAGCTGGCCATAGACAGGCATGATTTTTTACGTAAAGCCGTTTCTTTTTCCGGCAAGCTTGAAGAAGCAGAGCATAGCGAAGGATTCTGGACTGATCATTGGACATACAATCTTGATTTATTAGAGAATTATTTAGGCGTATATCCCGAAAAACTGAAGGAAATATTTATAGATAAAAAAATATTTACTTTTTTTGACAATGCCGAAGTGGTGCGCCCAAGAAGCGAAAAATATGTCTTAACCGCTGAGGGCAAAATCAGGCAGTATCATTCTCTGGTTTTTGACAAGGAAAAAAGCGCCTTGATTAAATCAAGGGCGGATAACCAGCATAGAGTAAGGGCTGATTTTGGCAAGGGCGATGTAATTTACGCGAATCTTCTCAATAAATTCCTCTGCCTTATGGTTAACAAGCTTGCTTCTTTAGACGCCGCGGGTACCGGAATTGAAATGGAGGCGAATAAGCCTAATTGGTTTGATTCTTTAAACGGCCTGCCGGCGCTTTTTGGTTCTTCAACCAATGAAACATTTGAGCTGAAACGCCTGATTCTTTTTATAGAAGAGGCGCTTAAGGCATCCGCCGCTTTCCGGCAGAAAGATATAATGCTGCTTTCCGAAATCCATGATTTTCTTCTTGGCTTAGGCAGGCTGCTTGAAGAATACTTTTCTTCGGAAAATAAGGACAGGGATTTTATATTTTGGGATAAGGCTTCTTCGCTAAAAGAGGGATACAGGGAAATCACCAAATTCGGCTTTAGCGGCAAAGAAAAAGGCATAAACCTGACGGATTTATTTTCTATACTTGACGCGGCGAAAAGAAAAGTAGCGCTGGGTATTGCCCGGGCTTTTGACAAAAAAATAAAGCTTTATCACGCCTATTTTATCAACGAAGTAGTTGATTATGAATTGGCAGGAAGTGTAGTCAGGGTAAAAAAATTCAGGCAAGTTCCTTTGCCGTTATTTTTAGAGGCACAGGTGCATGCCCTGCGCCTTGAGCGCGACAGAAATAAAGCAGTTAATCTATATAAAGCGGTAAGAAGGTCTTTGCTTTATGATAAGAAGCTTAAAATGTATAAAGTCTGCGCTCCGCTTAAAGAGGCGCCGGTGGAAATAGGGCGCTGCCGGATATTCAGCCCCGGATGGCTTGAAAATGAATCTATATGGCTGCATATGGAATATAAATTCCTACTGGAACTTTTAAAAGGCGGCTTATATAAAGAGTTTTACGATGATTTTTTTAATTGCCTTATTCCCTTTCTGGATGCCAGGAAATACGGCAGGAGCATTTTAGAGAATTCATCATTTCTGGTAAGTAGCGCTTTTGTTGATGATAAGTTGCATGGCAACGGTTTTGTGGCGCGCCTTTCCGGCTCTACCGCTGAATTTATCAATATCTGGAGGATTATGAATACGGGATTGGCCCCTTTTAAGAGGGATGCAAAAGGGGGCATTGTTTTAGAATTCAAACCCGTGCTTCACAAGAGGCTTTTTAGCAGGCAGAAAACTTACGGCTTTAAATTTTTAAATAAAACTATCGTTACCTACCACGCTAATAAGTTTTCCGATACATTCGGCCATGGCGGATTATCCGCAGGGATGTATATTTTTAAAGATGAGAACGGAGAGCTTGTTACTATCAAATCAAATGTTATCCCCCAGCCATACGCTGAAAAAATCCGCGCAGGCAAAATCAAAAAAATAGACGTATATCTGGTTTAAACGTTACAAGACACCCTAATCATAACTATTTCAGAAAAAAGTAGTTACAAGTTTATTAGCTATAATTTTACCGATTATTAATAATTTTCATCTATAAAATATTAACCATTATCCGAATAATCGTAATTTTTCAATCTATTCTGTTTTCTGTTTAATAATTTCGGCATTCTTAATTTTTTCGCTAACATTTGAGCTCAGGCAGAGGAAACCGTACCCGATAAGGCGCGGATTCCGATTGCCTGGAGCGAATTGTTATATGTTTTTATATTATTACTTAAATTTTTCTGTTATGTTTTTACTGGTAATTAAATAAAGCACTAAAATTTCTACAGCTAATATGATATAGCCTGGAATCATGCTAAATTTTACGACAAGTGCTCCTTCCGGTATAGTAATGGGTTTATTCATGGTAAAACATGCATGCCAATAATTACATATACCAAATAATCTAAAACAAATATCTATTACTAGAAAACTCAGAATAATTATTCTTCCCCAGTTTTTTAATAATATAAAGAATATTCCGCCAATAACAAGCCATAGTAGAAGCAAGGGATATGCGATCATTAAAATAGTTAGGAATATCCCAGATGATTGGATAGTTCCAGATAAATTTTTTAAGCCGTATATTAATAAGGGAGACTGGCGAAATAATTCCCATAGGCCATATAAACATACAGAAATTCCAATTATTTTTATTTTATTCATTTTTATCTTTCCTATAACGCTCTAGATCAGCGGTATTTTCCTGTGGCTATTTTTGCCGCAGGTAAACATCCGCTGGATCTTTTTGTTAGCCATCTTTCTTGTTTATAAATTTGCTTGCCAGCTTGTAAGTCTGTGCAACGCGCTTGTTTGACGTATCCCACAGCTGGAGCTCGTTCTTTATTAATTCTTTGTGCTTCTTGCTTATGTCTCGTAACGAATTCCCGACAGACTTTCTAACGTACGCACTCTCATCATTTCTAAGCTGGCTCAACAATTGAACTGCAATTTCGGGGTGATCTCGAAAATATGGGCGACCAGTCCAAATCCGCAGACCTTCCGTGACTGAACGCCTCACGTTTGGCGTGGAATCTGATATCCATTCCTTTATCACCGGCAGTGATTGCTCATAGCCATTGTCGAAACAATATCTGTCAAAGGCTTTTGCTAATATTTCTTGAACCCGCCAATCATCATCCAGGCTCACGCGGTCTTTTAGGAACTTGAGACTTTCGTTTGACTGGGCGGCTAATCGGCCAAGGATAAAAGTTGCCAGTGAACGTACTTGATATGCTTCCGAAGTGAACAACCGTTCGGCCACACTAAGACTCTCATTCATAGACCGACCAGCAACGAATTCGTCTGCTGCGCTTTGAATATTCAAAAAGCCATGTTGTGTCTCTTGAACTCTTTGTATTAATTTTTCTATTTTATCCATCTAGCCCTAATGCCTTATCTTATGGCTAACGCGGAGCTAAGCGAACCGCGCGTAAAGGGCGCGAAAATCTTTTTTCGCGGCATATTGGCGCGCGGTTTCGCTTGAGCGATTTGTTGGGCGGCGCTGCGCCCAAAGCTGTTATTTATACAGCGCTTGCCAATCTTTATAGCTTTGTTATTTTTTTTATATCTCTACCCGGCCCAACAGAGCGCGAAGAAGCGAATGCTTAGCTCCGCGTTGCGCGGCGCCGAACGGTGATTTATTAATTATTTTATTTAACCCGCTTTGGTTCGTCTTAAACGGCCGCGGCGCTGCGCCGCGCAACATTCAAGCTCACCGGCAAAACCGCAGGTTTTGTCCGGTGGAGCGCGTTGTTAGAATATTATTTTATTCTTTGAAAAACTCTGGTCGCCATGATTCTTTCATTAATTTTTCTCTAATACTTTTTGTCTCGTTATGCGAAATAGTCTTTTCTTTTTCAAGTCCACATAATAACAACATGAATGCGGGATCATTTTTTGCTTCCTTAATAAAATAAGAATATTCTTTTTCAGTGCCCATGATAAATATATTGTCTTTTGTTCCGCTTTGAATAATGAGGGGAAGATATTCATGGTCTCTGGGGAAATCTTTCTGGTGCACTGAGCCATCGCTATGAAGAATGATAAAACTATTATTAATATCCCATTGGCCTTTTTCGTAAATAGTGAGAGGTAGTATATCTGCCCATTTAAGATATATGTATGTGTTATCCGGAAAAAGATATAGTTCTGAACCAGACAATGCCCCTCCCCTTCGCTCCTTCATGGAAGGACCTAATGTGCAGTAATGACCGGAAATGTTTTCAACATTTAGCGATGAAGACGAAACTTGTTTTACAGTGGGTAAAAGGCTTTTAATTCCCGAAAACATTTTTGTAGCTGATTTTAAATTCGTATCAGGGTTTACTGTTTCGGTATACCCATATGCAATAAAGGTAATTAAGTAAATTAATAAAATAGCGAATATATTATTTTTCATTTAATTTTCTCCTTCTAACAATTAATATGCGAACTTCTGGTTTTATGGTTATCTTGCCCTGCTACGGTTTGAATATAGCATAATTTTTACGCCTTAACAATAAAAATCCCTTGTTTATTTTCGTGATTGCTCTATAATAACGAAAAATACGAAGTTCGTTTAAGAAGGGAATTTTGGAAAAATGGAGAAAATTAAGATGTTTGGCGGTGTCTTGCCGGAATTTCAGGAATTTTTGCTTTCGCGTAAGCTCGCGCCTGAGAAGAGCGTTTCATATTACGCGCGCTGGGTAAGTAAATTCCTTGATTTTAGCAATAATAACAGCAATGAAAAACAGGATTTAGCCGCGAAAAAATTCATAACTTATTTAAAGCAATCTGTTTTTGCCGATTGGCAGGTAAAGCAGGCAGAACAGGCATTGGAGCTGTATACCAAACAATTTTTGCCGAAGAATGCCGGCGTTGGCGGGAGTAGTTTTTTATCTGCCGAAGGAAGCCGCCTTGAAATCGCCGATATTATAAACAAAGCGAAAGAAGCGATGCGGCTTAAACATTATTCTTACGCGACAGAGCGTTCTTATATTGGCTGGGTGAAGCGTTTTTACGCTTATCTTAAAGAGGCGGCGAAAAATGGCGCGGGAGGGAATAGGCTATGCTCAGAAGAGGTGAGAAATTTCTTAAGTTATTTGGCCGTAGAAAAACGGGTTTCATCTTCAACGCAAAATCAGGCTTTTAACGCGCTTTTATTTTTATTCCGCGAAGTGCTTAAAATTGAACTTAAAGATTTGGATAATACGGTCAGGGCAAAACGCGGCCAAAAGGTGCCTACGGTATTGACGGTTGAAGAGGTAAAATCTTTATTCGGGCAGGCGCAGGGCAAGGCGCGAATCATTATACAATTACTTTACGGCTCAGGGCTCAGGCTTATGGAGTTGGCGCGCTTGAGGGCGCAGGATATAGATTTTAACTCTAGTACCATATTTGTGCGCGGCGCTAAACAGGATAAAGACAGGACTACTATTCTCCCTGATAAAATTAAAGGCGATTTACGCCTGCATCTTGATAAAGTCAAAGAATTGCATATAAAGGACCTTGAGGCAGGGTATGGAGAGGTGTATTTACCGGGCGCGCTTTCCCGTAAATATCCCAATGCCGCCAAAGAGTGGCGCTGGCAGTATGTTTTTCCTTCGGCGAACCTTTCGGTTGACCCCAGAGGCGGCAAAGTGCGGCGGCACCACATAAGCGGCAAAACTATTCAGCAGGCGGTTAAGAAAGCGGCGGACGGGGCGGGAATAGTTAAGCGCGTTTCGGTGCATACCTTGCGGCATAGTTTTGCCACGCATCTTTTAATGAATGGGGTTAATATCAGGGAAGTGCAGGAGCTTTTGGGGCATAAGAGCGTTGAAACGACGATGATTTATACGCATGTCTTACGGGATATGAGTAACGCGCCCAAAAGCCCGCTGGACAGCCTTTATTCAAATAAATCCATAGTTTAATTTGGCGGAATGGTTGTTTTTTGATATACTATGTAAATGCGCAGGCCAATATATATCGGCACCAGCGGATGGAATTATCCTCACTGGAGAGGAGTTTTTTATCCTGAAGGGCTCGCGCAGAAAAATTGGCTGGCATATTATGTTAACTTCTTTAACGGCGTTGAGTTAAATGTTACTTTCTATAGGCTGCCGCAGAAAGAGATCTTTGAAAATTGGCGTAAAAATACTCCTAAAAATTTCCGGTTTGCGGCCAAGGGCTCGCGGTTTATCACGCATATCAAGAGATTAAAAGATGTCAAAGCGCCGCTGAATCTGTTCTTTAAAAATGCCTCTGGGCTTGGCGAAAAAATGGCGGCGGTTTTATGGCAATTGCCGCCCGCGTTTAAGCAGGATTTAAAACGGCTAGAGCCGTTCTTAAAACTCATCAAAAAAACAAAAATCCGCCAGGCGTTTGAATTCAGGAACCAAACCTGGTTTAATGAAGAAACTTACGCGTTACTTAAGGAATATAACGCCTGCTTATGTATTGCTCATTCAGGCGGGCGGTTTCCTTGCATAAAAGAGACAACATCCGATTTTTTATATTTGAGATTTCACGGCGTGGGCGCGCTTTACAGCTCTAATTATTCTGATAAAGAATTGAAGGGTTGGGCAGAATTTGCCAAAAAGCATAGAGATAAGAATTTATTCGCGTTTTTCAATAACGACGCGCGCGGATTTGCCGTAAAAAATGCGTTAAGATTTAGAGAGTTGTTTAAGAGATAGCGGGGCGTGGCTCAGTTTGGCTAGAGCGCAACGTTCGGGACGTTGAAGTCGACGGTTCGAGTCCGTCCGCCCCGACCATTTCTAAAACAGTAATTAGTGAATAGTCAATAGTGAATAGATGTTAAAAAGGGGGTATGATATGCAATATAGACATCCGGCATTTACCCGTCGCCAATATTTAATCCGCAGAAAAGTCTTTAAATTATTCGGCGGAGCTTTTCATGTATATGACGAAAGCGGCAACCTGGTATTGTTTTCTAAACAGAAGGCGTTTAAGATAAGGGAAGATTTCCGCATATACTCCGATGAAAGCCAGGCCCAGGAACTCTTATCAATCAAGACCCCCAATATCATTGATTTTTCCGCTACTTATTATGTGCGCGACGCCTCCGCAGGCGAAGAAGTAGGCGCTATAAAAAGAAAGGGCTTGAAATCTCTTTTTAAAGATGAATGGATTATCTTATCAAGCCAAAATCAGGAAATTGGGATGATAACCGAGGCAAGCCTGTTCTCGGCTTTCCTGAGCAGGTTTATTAATTTAATACCCCAAACATATATTATTTTAGCGGGCTCGAGAGAGATAGGCCGGATTAAGCAGCATTTTAACCCTTTTATATTAAAATATACCCTGACGCTGATCGAACCCGAACCTTCAATAGACGCGAGGATTTTAATTGCCGCCGGTATTCTTCTGGCAGGGGTAGAGCGGAGGCAGCGGTAACGAATGAAGCGCCTCCATGTATATTATTCCGGCAGTGTGCAAGGAGTGGGTTTTCGTTTTACCGTAGAAAGAATCGCTTTGGATTTAGGTATTGCCGGGTGGGTAAAAAACCTGCGGGATGGAAGAGTGGAAGTAGTCGGCGAGGCGGATGAGAAGGTATTGCGGGAATTATTAGGTGGGATTAGTGATTATTTCAAAAAATATATTACCGATACAGATATAGCTTTTTCTTCGGCCACCGGAGAATTCAAGGATTTCGCGATTAAGTTTTAAACTAATTGCAGAGATTTTTTAAAAAAGATTACACAGATATTTATCTTTTTACTAAATTGATGAAGTATGCCATTTTTTCTGATATTCATGGAAACTTAGAAGCTTTAGGCGCGGTTATATACGCGTTATCAAAAGAGAAGATAGATAAATATCTCTGCGCTGGAGACGTAGTGGGTTACGGCGCAGACCCCGGCACCTGCCTTAAGAAGGTAAAGCAAAAAACAAGCTCTATAATCAGCGGTAACCATGAAGCGGCATGCAGCGGTTTGTTCCCGCTTGAAAATTTGAATGAAAATGCCGCAAGTGCGGTAGTCTGGACAAAAAAGATTTTAAAAACAGAAGAAATAGATTCTTTAAGAGGCCTGCCTTTAGTATTTGAGAATAAAGATTTGGCGATGGCGCACGGCTCATTAGATAATCCGCAGGAGTTTTGCTATCTGTTTGAGCCGTATGAGTCAAAAGAAACCTTTGATTTGTTAAAGAAAAATATTTGTTTTATCGGCCATACCCATAGGCCTAGAATATTCGTAAAGCGGGATACGATTATCAGCCTTATTGGCGATAATAAGTTAGAGCTTAATCCGGACTATAAATATGTGGTTAATATCGGCAGTGTCGGCCAGCCCAGAGACGGCGATCCGCGCGCCTCATACTGCATTTATGATACCCAAAAACAGGAAATTGAAATTAAACGCGTTAGCTACGATATAGAAACGGCACAGAAAAAAATAATTGAAGCCGGTCTTCCGCGAATTTTAGCAGACAGGCTGGCGCTGGGCCGCTAAGATACAATATTACACAAAACAAGCAATGCTTCTTTTGTGTAATTAGCCATGTCATGGAGAAAGTAGAAAAAAAGATAGAAGAGCTGCGCAGGCAAATCCGCCACCATGACTGGCGTTATTACGCTTTATCCGAGCCGGAGATTTCCGACAAGGAATACGATAGCTTACTTAAAGAGTTAAAAGAACTGGAAAAAAAACATCCGGAATTAATTACGCCGGATTCTCCCACTCAGCGCCTGACTAATGTATTGCAGTCAGGTTTTAAGACGGTTAAGCACGGCGTTAAGATGCTTTCTTTAGATAATACTTATTCCTATAAAGAACTTGCTGATTGGGATAAGCGCGTGCGCAAGGGGTTAGGCAGTCAAAGAGTTGAATATGTCGCAGAGCTAAAGATTGACGGTGTAAGTATATCGCTAATGTACAGAAACGGAATTTTGGAGCGGGGCGTAACGCGCGGCGACGGAGAAACCGGCGAAGACGTGACTTTGAATATCAAGACTATTTCCGCGATACCTCTCAAATTATTAACGCCCAATCCCCCTAAGCTTCTGGAAGTCAGGGGAGAAATATATATGCCCAAGGATGAATTCAGGCATCTCAATGAACAAAAGAAAAAACGCGCCGAGGGTTTATTTGCCAATCCCCGCAACGCGGCAAGCGGCTCCTTGAAACTGTTGGATACTAAAATAACAGCTGAGCGTAAATTGTCATGCTTTATACATTCATTTGGGCGGGCCGAAGGCGTTAAGCTGGATAGCCATTATGAATTTTTAAAGTTAGCTAAAGTCTGGGGTTTATGCCTAAATCCGAATTCCAGATTCTGCGAAAGCTTAGCCGAAGTAATAGATTTTTGTAATGAGTACGAAGATAAAAAAGAAAAAATGAATTATGAAACCGATGGCATCGTTATTAAGGTTAATTCTTTCAGGCAGCAGGCAGCTTTAGGCGCCACTTTAAAAAGCCCCCGCTGGGCAATAGCCTATAAGTATCCTGCCAAACAGGTTACTACAAAAATACTGGATATTTCCTCTCAGGTTGGCAGGACCGGCGTTATTACACCGGTGGCGGAGCTTATGCCTGTTGAGTGCGGAGGAGTGGTTATTAAGCACGCGACACTGCACAATTTTGACGAGATAGAAAGATTGGGCGTAAGAATAGGCGATAGAGTTATTATAGAAAGAGCGGGAGATGTTATTCCTAAGGTAGTCAAGGTTGTGGAATCCGTGCGTACCGGGAAAGAGAAAAAAATCAAGATTCCCGAAAAATGCCCGGCATGCTGTTCTAAAGTGGAAAAGGAAAAAGAAGAGGAAGTCGCCTACCGCTGTATTAATCCGGCATGCCCGGCACAATTAGAAAAATCGTTAATACATTTCGCTTCAAAAGCCGCGATGGACATTGAGGGAATGGGCGAGGCGGTGGTTTCACAGCTGGTAAAAAACAAAAAAGTATCGGATTTCGCGGATATCTATTCTCTGAAGCGGGAAGATTTTTTGGCCTTGGAATTGTTTAAGGATAAAAAAGCCGGTAACCTTGTTTTAGCTATTAAAAAGAGTAAAGAACGCCCCTTGTCGCGGCTTATATACGCGTTGGGGATAAGGCATGTAGGAGAAAAAGCGGCTTTTGTTATGGCAAATAAGTTTGAAACAATGGATAAATTATCCGGCGTATCCAAGGAGGAAATAGATTCTATACATGAATTCGGGGTGGAAATAGCTGATTCGGTAACAACCTTTTTCAAACATCCGGAAAACAGAAAATTAATATCGCGTCTTAAAAAATCCGGTTTAAACATGTCTCAGCCGAAGAGCAGTTACGGCGATCTCCTTTCGGCTAAAACATTCGTTTTTACCGGAGAGCTTTCTGATTTTTCGCGTATGGAGGCTGAGCGGATTGTCCGCGACTTAGGGGGCAATGCTTCATCAGCCGTAAGCAGCAAGATAAGCTTTCTTGTGGCCGGAGAGAATCCCGGATCAAAATTAGCCAAAGCCAAAAAATTAGGCCTAAAGGTTATAAATGAGGCAGAATTTAAGAAACTTATCGGGGGTAAAAAATAATGATTAATTCTGGGCAGGGCCTAAGGATTAGAGTTTATAGCGTTTTTTTTCTTACTGCTTGCTGCTTGCTACTTGCTACTTTTTTATGCGGCTGCGAAACATTACGCAGAAAATTTATCCGTAATCCGAAGCATGAGAAAAAGGCCGAGGAGGCGGTTTTTGTCCCGCAGGAATACGGCCCAGAATTTGAGAAAGAAACGCTTTATAAAAAATATCTTGTTTATTGGCGCAGTTGGCAGGATGAATTAATCACAGCTATCGAAGCCAATCTAAGCTATAAGAAGCAGATAGATTGCGCGGAGCAGGCGGTGGCTAACCTGGAAAAGCTGCGTACTTTTCTTAAAGAAGAAAAACAAAACACCTTGGACATATATTTATCAGAACTTAAAAAATTGCGCGATGAGATAAAATCCGGAGTCCCCGCCGGCGCGGGGATTGAAATTCTTAAAAACAGGCTAAGAATAAACCGTAGAAATATACTGCATAATTTTATGTATTCAAAAGTAAAGGATGACTTAAAATAGTGGTTATGTTAAATAATAATTTAATGATTAAGACGCTTATAGTAGGCAATATGTTTACTAATTGTTATATCGTTTATGATAAGATGAAAGGAAAAGCTTTTATCATTGACCCCGGAGCGGAAGCAGACAATATTAAAAAATATTTAGACAGTAATAAGCTTAATGTTGAATTTATAATTCACACTCACGGCCACATTGACCATATCATAGCGGACGCGCAATTTGAAATTCCTATCTATATTCATAAATTAGACAGAGAGTACTTGTTAAATTCGGAATTTAACCTTTCAAGTTTTTTAGATAGCCCGTTTAAATTGGCAAATAAGGATATAAGGGCCTTAAATGACGGAGATAAAGTTGAATTTATAGATTCAACTTTAAAAATTATCCATACTCCCGGGCATACTCCGGGAGGGATCTGCATTCTTTTAAATAAAGCTTTATTCAGCGGAGATACTCTTTTTGCCGAAGGCATAGGCAGGACAGATTTTCCCGGCGCCTCCCACGAGTTATTGGTTGATTCTATCAAGGAAAAATTATTAAAATTACCCGATGACGTAGTTGTTTATCCCGGGCATGGAGAACCAACAACTATAGGGCGCGAGAAAAAAACAAATCCATTTTTAATGTGAGATGATGCCGGCGCTATAGTTATTGGCTTTCGCTTTAATAATGGCATTAAGGTAGTTAATATTTCGCTTTGTTTTCTCGGGATTTTTACCATTAGTTGTACAAAGCTCAATAAGCGGATAATATGCGGGAACTTATAGATGTATTTCTGAACTATTTATCGGTAGAGCGCGGATTGAGCAATAATACGATTATTTCTTACGGCAGTGATTTGGTTAAATTTTCTTCTTATCTGGAAAAAAATAACATAAATTCTTTTGCGAAAGCCGGCAGAGAAAATATTTCTGAATTTATGTTCGCGCAGAAAGAAAAAGGGCTTTCTCCCGCATCAATAGCGAGAAACCTCGTCGCTATAAAGACATTTTATCGTTTTTTAGTAAGAGAAAGAATCTTAAAAAATGACCCTACGGCCGTATTAGAAACTCCTAAATTATGGAAAAGGCTTCCAGAGGTAATGACTTTGGCGGAAGTAGAAGCTTTGATTAATTCTCCTAATTTACGAAGCAGCCAAGGCGTGCGCGATAAAGCTATTCTTGAAATGCTCTATGCCAGCGGTATGCGCATTTCGGAATTAGCTAATTTAAAAATCCAGGATATAAATTTGGATGTAGGTTTTATTAAGTGTTTAGGAAAGGGTAAAAAAGAGCGTATTGTTCCGGTGGGGCGCAAGGCCAAAGAGGCGCTTTCGCGTTACTTAAATATTACCCGGCCCAAGCTGAGCAAGGGGCAGGCACAAAGCGAGGTCTTTCTAAGCAGAATAGGCAAGAAGCTCTCCCGTCAATCGCTATGGAAAATTATAAAAAACTACGCCCGTATTGCTAAGATAAAAAAACAGATTAAGCCGCATACATTCCGCCATTCATTCGCGACACACCTGTTAGAAGGGGGAGCTGATTTAAGAAGCGTGCAGGAAATGCTTGGGCATAGCGATATTTCAACAACGCAAATTTATACCCACATACATAAGGACAGGCTTAAGAATATACACAAAAAATTTCATCCTCGGGGATAAAATAGCCGTGAGTTATGGGTTATGAGCCATAAGTAAATAAAACATAAAAGATAGAAATGAACCCAGCCTTTCCTAAAGAATTCGTGTTAGAATAGAAAGGAAGAGTTGAGGGTTTAAAATTAAGAAGGAAGAGCTGAGTGAATTTAAAAAATAAGATAAAAAAACTACCTAAAGATATATTATCTATAATTGAAAAATCCGGAGCCTTAGCTGACGAAATGAGCGTATCTGTTTATGTGGTAGGTGGTTTTGTGAGAGATGTTTTATTGGGCAGGCCGAATCTGGATGTGGATATTGTGGTTGAAGGCGACGGGATATTATTTGCCGAGAACTTAAAGAATATCCTCGGGGGGAATTTAGTAAAACATATAAGGTTCAGGACCGCCGTTTTAAGCTTAGAGAATAATTTAAAAGTAGACATAGCAAGCTCAAGAAGCGAGAATTATGTTTCTTTCGGAGCTTTGCCTGTTGTCGACAAGGGAACGATACGCGATGATCTTTTTAGGCGCGATTTCAGCATTAATGCTATGGCCGCCTTTATTAATAGGCATAATTTCGGATATTTCTTGGATTATTTTAAAGGCAGGCAGGATTTAAAAAATAAAAATATACGCGTATTACATGATTTGAGTTTTCTTGAAGATGCCACGCGGATGCTTCGCGCTTTGCGTTTTGAACAAAGGTATGGTTTTCGCATGGAAAAGCATACACGGCAGCTTTTTGCTGAGGCGGCAAGGCGTAAAATGCTTGATAAGATAAGCAAACATCGGGTACGCGACGAACTTATTTTGGGCTTAAAAGAAGAAAGCCCGGTAAAACTGCTCGGCCGCATAGATAAACTTTACGGGTTTTCTTTTATATGCCGCGGTATTAAATTAACTTCTTCCAAAAAAAAATTTCTTAAAACAATAGAAAATACCGCGAGCTCGTTTTGCAGGGATTATCCGAAAAAGAGGGCGCTTGATGCCTGGCTTATTATATTTATTGCCCTTTTAGAAGGCCTGGATTTTAAAAAAATAAGAAAGATATGCCATGATTTCGCTTTCTCCAAAGGTGATAGCCGGCGCATATTGTCTTTTCATGAGATAAATAAGAGAATTATAAAATTTTTATCGCGGAAGAGGCTTAAATCTTCTTTGGTGTATCAGAAATTTGAGCCATTAAGTTTTGAGGTTATAGCTTTGATAGCGGCTAAGGTAAGATCGAAAATTGCGCGAAAAAGAATAAATGAATACCTTCTTTTGCACAATGGTATCGCGCTTGCGATCAACGGCAGCCATCTTAAAGAGCTGGGATTTGTCCCCGGACCACACTTTAAGAAGATGCTGACAAAAGTGCTCCATGCTAAAATAGATAAAGTTGTCAAAGATCAGGAAGGAGAAATAAATTTTATAAAAAAACATGGTTTTGCTTCGCAGGAACCAAAGCTGCGTGGTAAATTCCGGTAGGAATTTATAGGCGTTTAGGCAAGGAGTAAAAATAATTTTTCCGTCGTAAGGCGGGCGGCGAGGAGACTTTTAAAATGAAAAGAAAAGACAGGGTACGGGAACTTGTAAGAGAAGAGGCGGGCAAGATTATGCAAGAAGAACTAAATGACCCCCGCCTTGGTTTTATTACTATAACGCGGGTTGAAATGACCGATGATTTGCGTTATGCTAAAATATATTATAGCGTCTTAGGTACGCCAAAACAGGAAAAAGATACTATTTTGGCAATGAATTCGGCATCCGGCTTTATCCGTAAACTTATTGCCGAGCGCATAGGGCTTCGTTTCGCGCCCGATATCAGCCTAAAGCTGGATAAATCCGCGAAAGAGGCAATGCGTTTGGACGAAATATTTAAGGATATAGAAAATGAGCATAAATAAAATTATAAAGGCGATAGACAGGTATGACAGTTTTTTAATTACTTCGCATATAGGCCTGGAAGGCGATGCCTTAGGCAGCGAGCTTGCCTTGGCATATCTTTTAAAGAAAAAAGGTAAAAATGCGGTTATAGTAAATGAAGATGGCGTTCCTCAAAATTATATGTTTTTAGAAGATAAGCGCTTTATCAAACCATTATACGCTAAGATAAAAAAGCCGGAGGCAGTATTTATTTTGGATTGTTCCGACATGTCCAGGTGCGGCAAGGTTTCCGGGATTATGCCGCAGGATGCGCCGCTAGTATCCATAGACCATCACATAAGTAACATGTGTTTTGGAGATATTAATTGGGTTGAAGCCAAAAGTTCATCGACAGGAGAAATGATTTATAAGCTATACAAAAAAATGAATATCCCATTTGAGCGCAAGGCCGCTATCTGTTTATATACGGCGATACTTACCGATACCGGTTCATTTAGATATTCTGCCACAAGTTCCTATACGCACCAGGCGGCGGCTGAGCTGCTTAAGTTTAATATCGCGCCGGACGATATTTATAAAAAAGTATATGAATGTAATTCTTATTCCGACATCATTATGTTTAAGAAAGCCCTGGATACTTTAACTATAGATGATACCGGCAAAATTGCCTGGCTAAAGATGGATATGGATTTGCCTGATTCTCAAAGTTGTTTTGATCAAACCGATAATGTTATGGATTTTGCCCGGAGAATAAAAGATATCAGAGCATGTTTTTTATTAAGGAGAGCGAAGAATAAAAATGAAGTACGTGTTAATCTACGCTCAAAGGGCAATGTAGACGTAAGTAAGGTAGCGCGTTTTTTTGGAGGGGGCGGCCATAGAAATGCCAGCGGCTGTACCGTAAAAGGTAGTTTTGCCGAAGTAGAAAGTTTGGTATTTAAACAAGTAAAAAAGGCTATAAAATAAATTTACATTTTGCAATTTTGCATTTTGCATTATAAATTTTAAATTCTTAAGATGGATGGAATACTAATTATAAACAAGCCTCAGGGCATAACCTCTCACGATGTGGTTGATTTTGTGCGTAAAAGGTTTAATATGAAGAAGGTTGGCCATGCCGGCAGCCTTGATCCTTTAGCAACAGGGGTTTTATTGATATTGTTAGGCCGCGCAACCAGGCTTTTTAATTCTTTTACGAAGATGGATAAGATTTATGAAGCAACGCTAACTTTAGGCAGCATGACCGATACGGGTGATTCCTGCGGAAAAATTATTAAAACTTTCTCCTGCGGCAATATCACTGAGAGTAAAATAAAAGAGGTCCTTGAAAAGTTTATAGGAAAGATGAGGCAGGTTCCGCCTATGGTTTCGGCATTGAAATATAAAGGTAAGCCTCTGTATAAATTGGCAAGGGCCGGAATAGAAGTGCCGCGTAGCCCCCGGGAAATAACAATCTATGAAATCAAGCTTTTGGAATTTTTCATGCCAAATATATCATTTGAAGTAAAATGTTCTAAAGGTACCTATGTGCGTACTTTAGGCGAGGATATTGCAAGCGCGTTAGGCTGCGGCGGGCATATTTCGAAAATAACGCGGATTGCGATAGGTGAATTTCACATAGAAGACAGTGTTTTTCTCGATAAAATAAATGAAAGTCATCTACGGGCTTGGCAATAAAGCCGCGCAATATATCTATAATAAGCCATGTGTGGCGCTGGGTATTTTTGACGGCGTGCATTTAGGGCACCGGCATGTTTTGGCTTCCCTTGTCAGAGAAGCCAAAAAAACCGGTAAAGAAGCTGTTTGTATTACTTTCTTCCCGCACCCATTAAAAATATTGAGCTCCAAGAATATATTCATACATCTCGTTTCTCTTCCTCACCGTTTAAAATTAATCCAAGAGTTAGGCGTTGATGTTTGTATCGTAATTAATTTTAACAGGGATTTTGCGCGCATAAGGCCGGAAGAGTTTATTAAGATTTTAGCCGATGTAGTCAAACCTTACGCTATTTTTGTCGGCAGTAATTTTACATTCGGCAGGGCCGCTTCAGGAGATATTAAACTGCTTAAGAAATTAGCAAAAAAATTTAATTTTAAAGTAAGGGATATTTCTCCTTTAAAATTAGACGGAAAAATTATATCCAGCACGCTTATCCGCGGCTTGATAAAAGAGGGGAATTTGATTTTAGCGAAGAAATATCTGGGGAGAAACATTTCTATCTTGGGCAGGGTTATCAAGGGTAAATCCGTGGGCAGGCGGTTAGGTTATCATACGGCTAATATAGATACTGAAGGCGAGGTTATCCCTCCTGCCGGCGTTTATGCCGTAAAAGTAAAATTAGTTAATCCTGATTTATATTCTGAAAGATTTGCATATAATAAAAAATATTACGGTATTGCTTATATCGGCACAAGCCCAACAATGAAATTTCACTACCGCCTAAACCGCCTGGAAGTTTACATATTCAATTTCAAGGCTAACATTTATAATAAATTATTGGAGGCCGAATTTATAGCAAAAATAAGAGAGGAGGTTAAATTTTCTTCTTTAGAGCTTCTGGCTGCTCAAATTAAAAAAGATGTAAATAAAGCCAAGCATATTCTAACCAGCCTTTTTTAGTTTTTTCCTAAAATAACCACGGAATATAATTTTCTACAGAAAATAACCCATACCATATAAGCCATACAATATATATTTTAATACTACTTGTTGTATTGTAGCGAGTTAAGAAAATTTTGCTATTTTAAGGGCAAAATTTTGTCTTGACATGTGGAGTGTAATTGTCTATACTTTGCTATAAGTGGAGCAAAGTGGTTTAAAGTGGTTGAAGCCGCAATTCATGTTCGCTGCCGTTCTATAAATTGCTTGGCTGAAACCACCCAACATTTATTTTTACCCCAGCTTTTATTAGTAAAATAAGTGCTGGATAAATTCAAACACATAACTTATGTTTTATGGCGAATATAAACATAGTATTGACCGTAAGGGCAGAATAATACTGCCGGCCAAGTTTCGTGAAACGGCGGGCGTAAATTTCATAGAAAAGTTTTTCGTTACCCGGGGCCTGGATAAATGTTTATTTATGTTTACTGAAGATGAATGGAAATCCCAGGAGCAGAAATTTAAAACAATGCCTTTTACGAAGCAGGAAGCCAGGCGTTTTAACAGGGTATATTTTTCCGGCGCGGTAGAAGTGATTCCCGATAAGCAAGGGAGGATTCTGCTGCCGCAATATTTAAAAGATTTTGCCGGAATAGAAAGGGAAATAGTGATAATAGGCGTGGCAAATAGAATAGAGATCTGGGATAAATTGTTATGGAGTGAGTTTTATAAAGCAGCGCGCGAAGATTTCGAAGGCATCGCAGAAAAGCTATTAGAATAATAATAAATTATTAGATTTTTGAGTTGTTGCATTGTTGCGTGGTTATGTTGCTGAAATCAATACGACAATATCGCAATGGAACAATATAGCCATAAAAATAAATGAGGCACAAACCGGTAATGATGGATGAAGTAATAAAGTCATTGAACCTAAGGCCGCAGAGTACAGTTGTCGATTGCACTGTAGGTACCGGAGGCCATAGTATAGAAATTTTAAAGCATATAACGCCCAAGGGCAGGCTTATTGCCATAGACAGGGATAAGGAATCTTTGGAATGCGCAAAGGAAGAGCTCAAAGAGTATGGCGGCTCTACCATATTTGTTCACAATGATTTTAGAAACATCGATAGAATATTGGATGATTTACAGATAGAAAAAGTAGATGCTATTTTATTTGATTTGGGTATTTCGTCGTTTCAACTGGAAGCAGCCGATAGGGGTTTTAGTATAAAAAACGATGGGCCTTTGGATATGAGGATGGATAGATCGAGCTATATTTCTGCTTATGACCTTGTGAATAATCTTACCGAAGAAGAGATTTCTTCCATTCTTAGGGCCTTTGGCCAGGAAAGATGGCATAACCGTATTGCCAGGCACTTGGTAAGAGCAAGAGTAAGCCAGCCCATTGCTACCACGGGGCAGCTTAGTTCCATTATACTAAAAGCCATACCGCATGGTTTGAGCCATTCTAAGATACATCCGGCTACAAGGTCATTTCAGGCGTTTCGAATTGCTGTAAATCGGGAGCTGGAATCATTGGAAGAAGCTTTGAGAAAAGCCGTAAATTATTTAAGCAAGGGCGGCCGGATGAGCGTGATTGCGTTTCATTCGCTGGAGGATAGAATAGTAAAAAATACGTTTAAAAAATTTTTCCGTGAAGGCAGAGTAAATTTAGTTAATAATAAGCCGGTTATTCCCGAGGCGGAAGAAATTCTGGTTAACCCGCGCGCGCGCTCTGCCAAATTGAGGACAATAGAAAGAATATAAATGATTATTGCTAAAACTATAAGGTTAATCTTAATAAGTACGGCTATATGCGTATTTTGTGTTTGGCAACAGACACAGATTGTAAAGCTTTCTTATAATAAGCAAGATAAAATCAGCTTATGCAGCCAGCTTCTTGACCGTAATACATTTTTAAGATATAATTTAATGATGCTGGAATCATCAGGCAATTTAAGCAAAAGCCTTGTGACTTTCGACGATAGTTATGAAATGCCTCATTTTTCACAAATAGTAGATTTACGCAGCCGCCAGGAAAAAGATAGGCTGGCTCTTAATGCCTCAAAGAAATATTCGCAAGTACAGCAAAATAAAGAAAAACCCAATTTGTTTTTAAGCTTGTTTAGCCCGCGTTCTCAAGCAGAGGCCCAGATACAAAAAACCAGATAAGTTTGTTATATAAGCACTCGTATTGCAACGAGGCAATAGAGTGCGGTAGTATTGATTCTTGCGTTAATGACGCAGGCGTTTATTGCTTTAACATGGACTTTGAGGCTTATAATAGACGGCTGTTTTATGCAATATATACAGAGTCAATAATATAACATTAATAATAGATACTCGTGGTATCCTATCGTGCATATCAGAAGCCATCATCGCCGTTTTTACGCGGTATTCTTTTGCTTCCTTTTTTTATTCTTTTTGCTTTCTTTACGCCTGATCTTCATATATTCTTTCCGGTCTAAATATTTAATCACACTAGCGGAAAAACAGCATAATTTTTTCACGGAGCTCGAACCCAGGCGCGGGACTATATTTGATAAAAATTTTCGTCCGCAAGCTTTAAATATAGCCTGTGATTCTCTCTATGCCATGCCGCTTAAGATTAAAAATAAGCAGATCTCAGCGGAAAAGCTTCATCAAATATTGGGTTTAGAGAGTAATTATATTCTCGAAAGGATTAGCCGCAATAAATCTTTTATTTGGATTAGCCGAAAACTTTCTCCCGATAAAATCAAGAAAATCGAAGAAGAGAATATTAAAGGCTTAGGTTTTTTAAGGGAAAGCAAGAGGTGTTACCCTAATAAAGAATTATCCAGCCATCTTTTGGGTTTTGCCGGCATAGATAATAGCGGGTTAGAGGGGCTGGAATTGGCCTATGATAGATATTTACGCGGTGAGCCCGGATGGCTAAGGAGCATGAGGGATGCCAAACAGCGGACAGTACCGATATATGAGAAGTTTATCCCTGCCCGCGACGGATATGATTTGGTGCTGACAATAGATGAAGTAATACAATTTATTGCCGAGTATGAATTAGATAGAGTATATAAGGAGTCGCGCGCGAAATCAGCAATAATAATCATCATGGATCCTTATACCGGCGGCATACTTGCGCTTGCCAATAGGCCGGCACTTGATTTAAATAATGTTGGCGCTTATAATAAAGAAGACCGGCGTAATAGGGCCGTAACTGATTATTTTGAGCCGGGTTCCGTTTTTAAAATAGTAACTGCTTCAGCCGCGTTAGAGGAGGGGCGTGTAAGTCTTGATGATAAGTTTTTTTGCGAAAACGGAGAATACCGGGTTGGTAATCATGTTTTGCATGATCATACGCCTCACGCTTGGCTTAGTTTCCTTAAGGTGATTTCTGAATCGAGTAATATCGGTACAACTAAAGTCGCGCAGATGCTGGGGCCGGATATAATCTATAGATATGCCAGGCGTTTCGGTTTTGGTGATTTTACCGGCGTTGACATGCCTGGCGAGGTTCAGGGAGTATTAAAACTTCCTTCTTCTTGGTCGAAAACTTCCATTGGAGCCATTCCTATAGGGCAGGAAGTATGTGTTACCGCTTTGCAGCTTGTTAATATGGTATCCGCTATAGCCAATAATGGTTTATTGTATAAGCCGTATGTGGTTTCTGAAATCCGCGATAAAGCAGGGGAGATTATTAAAAAGTTTCAGCCTCAGGTTTTGCGTAGGGTTATATCTGAAGAGACAGCATATAAGATGAAACAGATTTTGGCAGATGTAGTGGCGGAAGGCACGGGAAGGTTAGCCCGCCTGTCTAATTTTGAAGTTGCGGGTAAAACCGGCACAGCGCAAAAAATAGAAAATGGCACTTATTCGCATACAAGTTTCATCGCTACTTTTCTGGGGTTTGTGCCCGTGGAAAATCCGCGCATTGCCATGGTTGTGATAGTCGATGATCCAAAAGGCACGCATTTCGGCGGGACGGTATCCGCCCCGGTTTTTAAAAGAGTAGCCGATAAAGTATTAAAATACCTTAACGCGTCGGAGAATTTGGAGATAGTCCGCCATGAAATTAAGTGAATTACTTAATGATGTAAAAATAAGCAGGCTGGAAAATTTTTATGATATTGAGGTAAAAGGTCTGACAGATAACTCCAGGGAAGTCAAAGACGGCTTTATTTTTGTGGCTCTTAAAGGGGCTGTATTGGACGGAAATATTTTTATAGAGGAAGCGCTGAAAAATGGAGCCGCAGGAATAGTTTTGGAAAATAACCTAAATTGGCCTTTAAAAGAAATAAACAAGCAAGGCTTATTCAATACTCTAATATATGCTGAGGATGCAAGGCGTCTGCTTTGGCAGTTTGCCAGCAGGTTTTATGGTTATCCTTCGCGTGAAATAAGATGCATAGGGATAACCGGCACCAATGGTAAAACAACAACCGCTTATATCCTGGAAAGTATTTTCCGGCAGGCCAGTATTAGCTCGGGATGCAGAAAATTTAATTGCGGCGTAATGGGAACGGTAAATTACCGTTATAAGAATAATATAATTAACGCCCCGAATACTACGCCGAGCCCGATTTTATTACAATCATTACTTTCTAAAATGGTATATTCGGGAGTGGACTATTGCGTTATGGAGGTTTCTAGCCATTCATTAGAGCAGCAGCGTGTCGGAGGCATAGATTTTAAGTGCGCAGTCTTTACTAATTTAACTTCCGATCACCTCGATTACCATAAGGATGTTTCTTCTTATTTTGGCGCAAAGGCAAAACTTTTTAAAATATTAAAAAAAGATGCGGTTGCGGTTATAAACGCGGATGACGCCTACGGCCAGCTATTGTTAAAATTGCCGCATGAAAAGGTTTTTACCTATGCCATCGATAGCCACGCTGATTATATGGCTTATGGGTTAGAATTTGATTTTAATGGGAGCAGGTTTAATGTGGCAATGCCGTCAGGAGATATCCGCATAAACAGTAAATTAATAGGCAGGCATAATGTTTATAATATTCTTGCGGCTATAGCAGCGGCAGCATCCGAGGGCGTTGATTTAGATGATATAATAAAAGGCATAAATGATTTAATTGTTGTAGAAGGTAGGCTGCAAAAAATTGAAGGGCATTATCCTTTTGATGTATTTGTTGATTATGCTCATACCGAAGACGCGCTAAAGAATATACTATTCTCGCTAAGAGAAATAAATAACGCGCGGAAAAATAGCTCTGGTAAGAGGCGCGGAAGGATTATCGTTGTTTTTGGTTGTGGGGGGGATAGGGATAAAACGAAAAGGCCTTTTATGGGCCGGATTGCTTCCAGTCTGGCGGACCATGTTATCGTAACTTGCGATAACCCCAGAAGGGAGGACCCTGATGGCATAATAAATGAGATTATAGGCGGTATGGAAAAAAATAATTTCGAAAAGATTGTTGATAGATACCAGGCCATAGAAAAAGCGTTATATTCGGCCGCAGCCGGCGATATAGTGCTTATAGCAGGCAAGGGCCATGAAGGATACCAGATATTCGCGGATAGAAAAATTGATTTTGATGATAGAAAAGCAGCAAAAGAAATATTAGATAAAATTCCTAATCCGGAATTATAGCCGGATTTGATACGCCAAACCATGGCTATGTGTTTAGAATTTGTTATATGTTGTCCGGTATTTATCCGGTTGAAACAGCAACCATCTCCTTACCTAAATTTAATTTGTAGTTATGAAAAGCAGATATTTATTAAATAACGCCGAGGCAAAGAGGCGCCTGCCTAAAGACGGGTTGCCTCCGCTTGGCTTTAGCGTTGAAGAAGTGATAAAGGCAACCGGCGGTAAGCTTATATCGGGGGAGGCAAATATTTTTGCTTTGCATGTTTCTTCGGATACGCGGTCTATTAAAGAAGGAGAATTATTCATTTCAATAAGAGGGAAAAAATTCGATGGGCATGGCTTCATTGCTGATGCTATAAAAAAAGGCGCGCGAATTATCATTGTGGATAATAAATTCCGTTTTAGCGTTAGGAATGGATATTTACGTATTAGCGGATCTAAAACAGCTTGTGATTGCGGCAAAGTTTCATTCGTTATGGTTGAAGATACCGTAAAGGCGTTAATGGATATAGCCCAATTTCACCGCGCCCGCCTTATTCATATTCCGATAATAGGGGTTACGGGTTCCTGCGGCAAAACGACTACCAAAGATATGATTTATGAATTATTATCAACCAAATATAATGTGCTTAAGAATGAGGGCACGTTCAATAATTTTATAGGAGTCTCTCATACAATATTAAAGTTGAATAAGGGCATTGATATGGCGGTATTAGAAATGGGCACAAGCAGCCCGGGAGAAATAAAAAAGCTTAGTAATGTTATCCGCCCCAACGTGGGGGTAATTACTAACATAGGGCCGTCGCATCTCGCTTTTTTTAAGACGCTTAATAATATCTTGGGCGAAAAATATGAGCTGGTTAACAATCTCCAATCTCCGCGCCTGGCGATTTTGAATACCGATGATGTGTTAATCAATAATAGAGCCAAAAATGAAGAAAAAGCGTTAATTTTTACAGTAGGCATAAATGATAAAAATTATTTTTCATCTGCGCAAACTTTTTCTAAGCGGCGGCCGGGATTGGAAAAGCGCGATTTTTCGGCATCCAACGTCAGGATAAAATCCGGCGTAATCGATTTTACACTAAATAATAAACAGCAATTACGCATTAATATGCTGGGTTTGCATAATATCTATAACGCCTTATCCGCGGTTGCCTGTGCCGTGGTATTCGGGATAAGCCCGCGTCAAATCAAAAAACGCATGCCGGATTTTATATTGCCGTCTACGAGGATAAACTTCAAAAGAATTAAGGGATATAACATAATAGATGATACGTATAATTCTAATCCGTTGTCTTTGGAATGGGCAATTGATGCTTTAAAAAATTTCAGCATAAAAGGAAAAAAAATTTTCGTGATGGGGGATATGCTGGAATTAGGAGAAAAAAGTATTTTATTACACCGTCAAATGGCAAAAAAAATTACCGAATCCGGAGTAAATACCTTAATTACCGTAGGCAGGTTTTCTACTTATACCGCCGATGCTGTTTCTGCAAGGCAGGAGGGCGTAAAGGTTTATTCTTGCGGCAGCAATCTTGAAGCAAGAGGCATTCTTTCCGGAATTATCAGGAGCGATGATTTAATTCTTGTAAAAGGTTCCCGGGCTATGCAGATGGAAAAGATAATAGAGGGCTTATAGGCGATGTTTTATCATTTTCTTTATCCTCTTAAAGATATATTTTTTGGGTTTAATATCTTTAAGTATATTACATTTAGGGCGGCAATGGCCGCATTTACATCTTTTTTATTATGTGTCATATTGGGCCCTTTTTTTATAAAAAAGCTCACCTTATTAAAAGTAGGAGAAAATATACGTAAAGACGAATGCATCAAGCTTTATAATATGCAGCCGCATAAGCAGGGCACGCCTACCATGGGCGGGTTATTTATAATCGCCTCTATCGTCATTTCCGTTTCTTTATGGGCAGACTTTACTAATGGATATATATTGATTTGCCTGGTGAGCGCGCTTTGGCTTGGGTTATTAGGCTTTAAAGATGATTACCGTAAGCTGGTCAATAAAAGCTCCAAGGGATTATCGGCTAAAAGCAAGTTATTTTGGCAGTCGCTGCTGGGATTGGCGATAGGCGTTATTCTTTTCAATGATGAGAAATTCTCTACGATTTTGGACATTCCGTTCTTGAAAGAAATAGCTCTTGATTTGGGGATTTTTTATGTAGTATTTACCGTTATTGTAATAATGGCTTCTTCCAATGCCGTAAATATTACCGACGGTTTGGATGGGCTGGCGATAGGCCTGGTTATAATGGTTGTAGTTTCGTATTCTATCTTAAGCTATGTTACCGGGCATGCAGTTTTTAGCAAGTACCTTCTTATTCCCTATATGCCTGAGGCTGCGGAATTAACTGTTTTTTGCTCTGCCATATTCGGGGCATCACTGGGTTTTCTTTGGTTCAACGCCCATCCCGCGGATGTCTTTATGGGCGATACAGGGTCATTATCTTTGGGCGGAATGATCGGAACCATCGCGATACTTACAAAAAAAGAATTGCTTTTACTTTTAGTCGGCATGGTATTTGTAATTGAGGTATTATCGGTAATGATCCAGGTATTTTGTTTTAAACTTACCGGAAAACGCGTTTTCAAAATGTCTCCGCTTCATCATCATTTCCAAGTGGCAGGCTGGAAAGAATCAAAGATAATTATACGTTTTTGGATAATAGGCATTATACTTCTTATTTTTACTTTGATGACTCTAAAATTAAGGTAGCAGAATATGAAACAAGGCTTGAATATTAAAAATAAAAAAGTAGTGGTTGTGGGTTTAGCAAAAAGCGGATTAGCCGCGGCATTATTACTTAAGAAAAAGGGCGCTGATGTTTTTGCCAGCGATATAACAGATAATGCCCAGACCAGATTAGCCGGCGATGAATTGAGAACTGAAGCAGTTAAAGTAGAGCTTGGGAAGCATTCGCAAGAGCAATTTAGAAATGCGGATTTAGTTGTTGTTAGTCCGGGGGTAAAGTTCGATGCTTCATGTTTAAACTGGGCGCGTTCTGAAGGAATTCCAATAATAGGCGAGGTCGAATTGGCGGCATTATATTGCCCTGCGCCTATTATTGCGGTTAGCGGAAGCAACGGTAAGACTACCACTACTATTTTAATAGGTGAAATATTAAAAGATAGCGGTAAAAATACTTATGTTTGCGGTAATATCGGCAGGCCATTTTCGCTGGATATAGAAAAAATAAGAAAAAGCGATATTGTATGCCTTGAAATAAGCTCCTTTCAATTAGAATCATGCGTTAACTTTAAGCCTAATATTTCAGTCTTGCTGAATTTTAAACAAAATCATTTAGACAGGCATGGCAATCTTGATGTTTATCTTGATGCCAAGAAAAAACTATTTATGAATCAGGACGCCAATGATTTCGCGGTTTTAAATAATGACGATATGGAAGTTAGGGAGTTGGCAAAAAACATAAATGCGCGAATTAAATTTTTTAATCCAGCGCTTTCTATAGGCGATTTTAAATTAAATGCGAATCAAGCGGCAGCTTTTGCCGTAGGTGAAATATTAGGCCTGGATAAAGATAAAATGTTAAAAACCTTCAGAGGCTTTAAAGGGTTGAATCATCGCCTTGAATTAGTAGAGGTATTGGGTGGGGTAGAATTTATTAATGATTCCAAAGCCACGACTGTTGACTCTTGCGCCTGGGCGTTGGGTAATATTTATAAACCGGTTATCTTAATCGCTGGAGGCAGGGATAAAGGGGCTGATTTTTCTTCAATAAAGAATTTATTGCGCAGGAAAGTAAAAACTTTAATTTTAATAGGTGAGGCGAAAGAGAAGATGAAACAGGCCTATAGGAATTCCGTAGCGCTAATAGAGGCGGAAAATATCCAGAAAGCTGTAAATCTGGCAAAAGATATATCCTGTGAAGGTGATTGCGTGCTTCTTTCTCCGATGTGCGCAAGCTTTGATATGTTCCGTGACTTCGAAGAAAGAGGCGAAGTTTTTAAGCAGATAGTCCGGAGTTTTAAAAAAGAAAAAAGCCGATAGTTTTAATTTCGTCTTAAGGTTGTGGTTGCGTAACTGGAAACGGGTGGCGTTAAACGGCAATCGTAAAGGACGCAACCCGTAAACGATAAACGATTCGAGCTACGCAACCATTTAACGATAAGCATCTATTCTTTTTAAAAAATATGCGCAATATAAGAATATCCTTATTTTTAATAACACTTGTATTAATTTGTATCGGCGTGGTAATGATATATAGCGCTTCTTCCATATATGCGTGGGAAAGATTGGGCGATGCGAATTATTATCTTAAAAGGCAGATTCTTTATCTGTTTATCGGTTTTACGCTTGTGTTTTTGGTGATGTTGTTTGATTATAGGCAGCTTCAAAGATATGCCAAGCCATTATTTTTTATTTCGCTGGCACTTTTAATCAGTGTCCTGATATTTGGCAGGGAGGTAGGAGGCGCTAAGCGCTGGTTTAGACTTTTTGGATTCAGTTTTCAGCCTTCGGAGTTAATGCAGGTGAGCATTATTGTTTATCTTGCTGATTTTATCGCCCGGAAGAAAAAAACAATGAAACATTTCTGGAGTGGTTTTTTTCCCCCGGTCTTGATGCTGGGATTGGTTTGTGTTTTGCTTCTATCCCAGCCTGATCTGGGTAGCGCGGTGTCGATCGTTGCCGTTACTTTTATCATGCTTTTTGCCTCCGGGGTTAAGATTTCCTATCTTTTGACGTGCTGTTTAAGCGCTGTGCCTGTTTTATATTTTTTGATATTTAAAGTGCCATACCGCAGGATGCGCATTTTAACTTTTATCAATCCATGGATGGACCCCAAAGGAAGCGGATTTCAGATAATACAGTCGCAGATTGCTTTAGGCTCCGGAGGCATTTTTGGTTTAGGCATAGGGCAGGGAAAGCAAAAATTATTTTATTTACCGGCAGCGCATACTGATTTCATATTTTCTATAATAGGGGAAGAGGCCGGGCTTATTGGAGCCTTTTTGGTTATAATCCTTTTTATTCTATTTATCTGGCAGGCAGCATTGATATGCCGAAAAACTCACGATGCCTTCGGCAGATTTTTATGCCTGGGAATCATTTCAATGATAGCTTTAAAGGCATGTATCAATATCGGCGTTTCAACCGGATTTATGCCTACCAAAGGCCTGCCTTTGCCTTTTATAAGCTACGGTGGAACATCTTTAGTCTTTGATATGATATCCGTCGGGATATTATTAAATGTTTCCAGGTCTAATGAAGGGGCGGGGTATTGAAAATTATAGTTTCTGCCGGGGGGACTTACGGCCATATATATCCTGCATTAAGCTTGGTATCGGCGCTGAAAAAAGATACGGGAGCGTATATTATCTTTGTCAGCCCGAATACCGAATTAAGCGGCCTTTTATCGGCAAAAAACATAAGTAAATATTTTATCGAAAGCCCAAAAATTAAAACCGGCAATATTTTTGCCTTTATGAAAAGCTTATGGAGATTGTTAAAGGCCTTAAGGCAAAGTTTTTCTATTCTGCTGAAAGAAAAGCCGGATATTGTTATCGGTTTTGGCGGCTATGCGGCTTTCCCCGTAGTTTTGGCAGCCAGTCTTATGCGAATTAAAACGGCAATCCATGAGCAAAATGTCGTTATGGGTAAAGCTAACCGTTTTTTAGCCTATTTTGTATCTAATGTGTTCCTGAGCTTCAAAGAGACGCTAAAATTTCTGCCAACCTTTATAGTGAAATTTAAGAAGACGCAAGTCGTGGGAAATCCTATACGCGAGGATCTGATTCTTATAGATAAAAATGAAGCTCTCGATAGCTTAGGCCTGGATAAAAATAAATTTACTATTCTGGTGATGGGCGGTACTTCCGGCTCACAAGTTATAAATAAAAAAATTATGCAGATAGCCGCGGAAATAAATGAAAGAAATTTTCAGATAATACATATCGCGGGGGCCAAAGACTTTGAAGCTGTGGAAAATTTTTATGCCGCAGCAAAGATTAAAAATAAAATATTTGCTTTCAGCGATCAGATGTCGCATGTTCTAAGCGCGGCAGATTTGATGATTTCCCGCGCGGGCGCTTCCGTGATTTGGGAAATTTCTTATTTTCGTATCCCGTCTATTTTGATTCCTTATCCTTACGCTGGCGCTCATCAATTAGAAAATGCCCGTATTCTGTCTTTACGCGGCGCGGCTCTTATTGTGGAAGAAAAAAAGATGACTTGTGAAATTTTAAAAGAGCATATCGTCGATTTCATGGAACATCCTTCAAAACTTAATGACATGCGCAATAAATTTGATAAAATAGACTATAATAGCGCTCAAATTATGGCAGAAAAATTAGTGCATTTAAATTATTCTCTGAGGAAATAAATGAAGGCATCAAGTTCACAAATTAAGCCGGTTAATTTTATATTGGCTTTTTGTTTTGCCTTATCGTTATTTATATCAGGGGCGCAGGCATCAAATGGAAATAAGTGGCGGGAAAAACGCAGCGAACATTTTATTATTTATTTTAAAGACGTGCCGGTTGATTTCATAGAAGAAATTGTGAAAACAGCGGAGGATTGTTATGTGCAGATAACCCAGAATTTAGGTTTTGTGCGCTATAACTTTTGGCTTTGGGATAACCGGGCGAAATTTTATATATATAATGATAAAGAACATTATCTTTCGGATACGCGGCAGCCGGAATGGAGCGCGGGGGCGGCGCAGTCGTATGAAAAAATAATCAAGACGTATCCGCAGATGTCCGGATTCTTTGATTCTATAATGCCGCATGAATTGGGGCATATAATATTCCGCGAGTTTATCGGCTATAAAGCCGTTATTCCTTTATGGCTTGAAGAGGGCGTGGCCTCTTATCAGGAAAAATCAAAACGCCTTGTAGCCGATACTATAGTTAAGTCGGCTATCAAAGAAAACCGTTTTATACCGCTTGATAAATTATCCGCTATGGATATACGCAGCAAAACGGATAAAAAAATAGTTGAGCTTTTTTACGCTGAGTCAGTAAGCATTGTCAATTTTTTAATTAAAAAATTCGGCAAGAGCACTTTTGGCTGGTTTTGCCGCGATTTAAAAGACGATAAGCCTTTTGAGAAAGCCTTATCGCGTTTTGGCTTTTGGGATATACCCAAAATTAATAAGGCGTGGATGAAATCTTTGGAGTAGGATGAATTATAATAACATACATTTTGTGGGCATAGGCGGTATAGGGATGAGCGGGATTGCCGCCATATTAAAAAGCAAAGGCAGAAAAGTTTCCGGCTCGGATATAAAAGATTCCGTTTTGCTGGACTCGCTTAGGAGGCAGGGGGTTGTTATATCTATCGGCCACAGAGAAGAGAATATAAACGGTGCGGATTTACTGGTATATTCTTCAGCTATTAAGCCGGATAATCCCGAAATCATTGAAGCCAGAAAAAGAAAAATTCCCGTTATGAAAAGGGCTGAATGCTTAGCCGCGCTTATGAAAGATAAAATTTCCATAGTAGTAAGCGGCTCGCACGGCAAAACCACCACAAGCTCTTTGTCCTCTTGCCTTTTATCCATGGCCGGCCTTTTTCCGACGGCGGCGATAGGAGGCCTGGTTTTGAATTGGAATAATAATATTTGTTTAGGGCAAAGCGATTATTTTGTAGCGGAGGCGGATGAAAGCGACGGCACGTTTTTAAATTATGAACCGGATTATTCCCTGGTTATGAATATCGACCATGAACATCTTGACTATTATGCGGATTTTTCCGGCATAATAGAGGCCTTTGGTATGTTTCTGGAAAAGACAAAAGATAAGGGCTGTGTTATCGCCTGCGGAGACGATAAAAACATAAAAAACCTATTATCGCATTTTCATAAGAGATATTTAACCTTTGGATTCGCAGCCGAAAACGATATATCCGCGGGAGATGTAGTTTTGCGGGGATACGCTTCAGAATTCAGCTGTGTCTATAAGGCTAAAATACTGGGAAAATTTAAACTCTCTGTGCCCGGCAGGCATAATATATCAAATTCCCTGGCTGTCATTGCTTTGGGTTTAGAATTGGGTATAGATATAAAGAAAATTTATGAAAGCCTGGTTGAATACCGTGGCACGGGAAGAAGGCTTCAGGTAAAATCAAATCCCGGGAATTTTTTAATAATAGATGATTATGCCCATCACCCTACAGAGATAAAGGCTGCTTTGGCCTCTGTGCGTTCTATGCTGGATACGGATGAAACAGGCACTAACTTGCGGCGCAGGCGGATAATTGCCGTATTCCAGCCGCATCGTTACAGCCGCACGAAATTTCTTTTGGATGATTTTAGTAAAAGCTTTGCTTTGGCCGATCATATTATCATTACCGATATATATGCCGCTAATGAGTTGCCGATAGCCGGAATAACTGCCGAAGCCCTTTGCGAAAAGATAAAAAAGATAAAAGCAGGCAATGTAGAATTTATTAGAAAAGAAGAAATAGCCGGAAGGATTTTAGAGATCGTATCTCTGGATGATGTGGTGGTTACGCTGGGGGCCGGCGATATAGGGAAAGTGGCAGATGAATTATCTTCGGGGAATATCGGGAAAAATTAAATTCGGCGAGCCATTAAAGGGGCATACGACTTTTAGAATCGGAGGAAAGGCTAAGGTATGGTTTGAGCCGGAGAGCGTAGAAGATTTAACTAATATGGTAAGGGCGGCCGGTAAACAAAAACTTCCTTTATTTGTGATTGGTTCGGGCAGTAATGTTCTCATAGCGGATAAAGAGATAAACGGCGTATTTATAAAGCTTAGTTCAGCCTATTTTAAAAAAATGAGCATAAAGTCAGCTACGATTTATTGTGGAGCGGGCGCGACACTTGCCGAATTAATAAATACAGCTTATTTTCATGGTTTATCGGGGCTTGAATTTTTAAGTGGTATCCCCGGGACATTAGGCGGGGCGGTATTTATGAATGCCGGGATAAGCGCCAAAATTTCCGCCGAAGGCGGATCCGCCTCTGGCGGAAAAAATGGAAAAACAAAAACAAAATCTATCGGAGATTTTGTTAAAAATGTTACGGTTATGGACTATAAAGGGAATGTTAAGAAAATAAATAGCGATAAAATTATTTTTACCTACCGTAAATCCAATCTTGAAAGATGCATTATTTTAAGCGCACATTTGAAATTATTAAAAAAAGATAAAAAAAAGATTAAAAAAAATATGTTGGAATACATTGATAAGCGGAGAAAGGCCCAGGATTATGCGGCCTCTTCTGCCGGATGTTTTTTTAAGAATCCGTCTAATGAATTAAGCGCAGGCAGGCTTATTGATTTATGCGGATTAAAGGGCAGATCGGTGGGGGGTGCCGCTGTATCAAGAAAACATGCTAATTTCATCGTTAATAAGGGAGGCGCCAAGGCAGGAGATGTTTTGAGTTTGATGTCGTTAATACGTAAAAGGGTAAAGAACAAATTCGGTTTAACCCTTAATCCGGAAGTGAAGATATGGCAGTAACAGTTAAAACTAAGAATCAAGAATCAGGGATCAGGGATCATTTTGGCAGGATTGGGGTTTTAATGGGAGGGATATCCAATGAAAGGGAGATTTCTCTTAAGTCGGGTATGGCCGTATATGAGGCGCTTGAAACTTTGAACCTTGATGTGATGAATTTAGACATAATTGAGCGCAGCAGGGCTAAATTAAAAGCCTGGATTAAAGATAAAAACATTGACATAGCTTTTATTGCTTTACATGGAAGATTCGGTGAAGACGGTACTGTTCAGGCATTACTAGAGGATATGGGTATTGCTTATACCGGCTCCGGGGCAAGAGCCAGCATGAGCGCATTAAACAAGATAGATTCCCGCTCTATTTTTAGTAAGGCAGGCATTATGATTCCCGAGGCAGAATATTTGAATATAAGCCGCTGGTCTTCTGGCAATGTGGTAATAAATAGAAAACTGCCGTTTGTGGTCAAGCCCGCGTCTTCAGGTTCGAGTATCGGGTTGACGATAGCCAGAACAGAAAATAAGATTGAGGATGCCCTGCGCACGGCTTTTAAGCATGATGAGAATGTGCTTATAGAAGATTATATTGAAGGCAGAGAGCTTACTGTAGGGATTTTAGACCAACAGCCTCTTCCCGTGATTGAAGTAGTTCCCAAAAAGGAATTTTTCAATTATGAAGCAAAATATACCAAAGGGCTTACTGATTATATAGTGCCTGCGCATTTACCGCAGGAAATATCTAAGGCCGCGCAATTTGCCGCACTGAGCGCCCACAGGGCGTTAAGTTGTTCGGGATTTTCGCGCGTGGATATGATTTTGGATAAGCGCGGTAATATTTTTGTATTAGAGGTTAACACTATCCCGGGCATGACACAAACAAGCTTATTGCCGAAGGCGGCCAGGGCGGCCGGCTATACATTTGAGAACCTTTGTTTAAAATTATTGGGATTAGCCATAAAAAAACGCTCGCTTCCTTCTTTGGCGGAGGATTCGCATTAAAAATAGACGACATGAAAAGAAATAAAATATTACGCCGCCGTATATTTTTTATTTTTGCACTAGGCGTAATAACTGTTTTTATGGTATTTATTTTTAAGAAGACGGTATCTAATTGGCCTTATTTTTCGCTAAGGGATGTGATTATTTCCGGGCCTTCTGATTTAAATCTGCCGAATGTATCCGGCGTTAATTTATTCAGCATAGATTTGAAAGAGCTGGAAAAGAAAATCCTATTTAATAACCATGGCCTGAAAAATGTAAAAGTATTAAGGCAGCTGCCGCATACTTTAATTATCGAAACGCAGGAGCGCCTGCCGGTTGCTAAATTATTATTAGGCGGCAGGCAGGGGCGCCGGGATGAAATTTATGCCGTTGATGATCAGGGGATCTTTTTGGATTTGCCGCCTGAAAATAGCCTCCAGGCGCTACCGCGGATTACCGGGCTGCTGATTAATGCCAAACAAATAAAAAGGAATGTGCCAATAGATAGCGAGGAGATCGGTATTGCCCTGGAATTATTGGAGAATTACAGTAAAATAAACGAGTTTGAAGAATTCCCCATACATGAAATTAACCTTTCTGATTCGCGAAATATTTTTTTTAAAATCCGGTTGAATTTTATGATTTTGCCTGATAGTATAAAAGATAAATATGTCAAAATAATAATAGGAAAAGAGGATATTTCCGCAAAGCTTAAAGTTTTATCTTCTCTTTTACCCAAGATCAAGTCTAATTTAACTGAGATTAAATATATAGATTTGCGTTTTAAAGACCCTGTAGCCGGGAAGAATTAGCTATGTTATCTAATATTTTAAAAAGCAATAAAATAATCTGCGGCATAGATTTAGGCTCTAGCAGAATCAAGGCGGCTGTCGGCATCACCGATAAGAAGCTTAACCTCTTGCAATTAGCCTACGACGATATAAAATCTACCGGTATAAGTAAGGGTTTTATTACGGATATATCATTATTAACGCATAACTTAAAACAGTTGATAAAGAGGCTGGAGCATAAGACGGGCCAGAAAATAAAAAATGTATCTGTCGGTATAAACGGCCAAGATATATTGTTTCGCAATGCTTCTGCCATGATGCCGCTTATAGATAAAGGGAACAAGATTGTCACTCTTTCGGATATGAACCGGATTAGTTCATATGCCAGGTCTTTAAACCTAAAGTTTGAAGAAGAAATAATTCATGATATTATTTTTAAATATACGCTGGATGACCATAACCGCCTGGAAAATCCCCGGGGTTTATACGGGCATAAACTTGCCGTCGATTTGTATTTAGTAGTGAGCAAGATAACCCGCATTGAAAATACCGTTAAGTTGATAACGCATGCCGGATTGGAATTAGAGGATATAGTTTTTTCGGGGATAGCCTCCGGATCGGTTTGTTTATCGGATGAGGAGAAAAAGAAAGGGGCAATCCTAATTGATATAGGCGCCGATCTTACCCAATTCCTTATTTTTAAAGACGGAGTTTTGTGCTTTGCCGATATTATTGATTATGGAGGCGGCAATATTAGCAACGCTATATCGGAAATTTTGAAACTTCCTATTGAGCTGGCTGAAGAGATTAAGGATTCTTACGGGAGTGCCGCCCTTGGCGACATAAATGAAAATGAAGAAGTTATAATAAAAAAAGGGGATTCATACTTTCCGATTAAACGTAAGGTTATTTCCAGCATTATTGAGCCTGAGCTGACGCAGTTATTCATGCGGATTAAAGACAAGATAAATTCTACCCTCTCTTTGCAGGGCATGAATTATTCTTTAGTTATCACCGGCGGGACTAGCTTGTTGGATGGGTTAATCGAACTGGCGGAATTGATTTTTGCAACCCCGGTAAGATTAGGCATACCAAAATTAATAGCGGCTGTATCTTTACCGCCCGTTAAAGTTAATGATGGCCAGGCGGTTAACCGTAACGGCGCTATTACGCTGCCTATTTCTTGCCTTAGGCATGCTACCAGCATAGGGTTTATACAGCATGCCATAAATTCAAACAGCGCTCACAGGCTATCTTTGTTCAATGCCGGCAATAGCAATCCTGTTGCCTATCTTATGAGTAGAATGAAAGATATCTACAGCGAGTATTTTTAAGCCGTTCCCCCCATCTTTTTATTGACCCCGTTAGAGATTATAGCTATACTATACTACATTCAGATAAACCCAGATTTTTCATTAGAAAAATCTGCCTGAAGTATAATTATGAGCGTAAAAGATAATATTTTAGGCATTAATAATGAAATTTCTTCCCTTTGCCTTAGGATCAACAGAGATTTGGAGTCAATAAAGCTGATTGCGGTAACAAAAGAAGTTGGCCCGGCAGAAATACTCTTGGCGATAGAAAGCGGCATAACCGATATCGGCGAGAATAAAGTCCAGGAAGCGCTAAATAAATATAATATACTCAATACTCAATACTCAATGCTCAATACTCTAAAGTGGCACATGATAGGGCATCTTCAGACCAATAAAGCAAAAGATGCCGTTAAGATTTTTGACTTAATTCATTCCGTGGATAGCCTGCGGCTGGCGGATGAAATAAATAAGCAAGCTGAAAAAATAGATAAAATTCAGGATATTTTAATAGAAGTGAATACTTCCGGCGAAAAGACGAAATTCGGCTTAACGGCGGATGAAGCGGTTGAAGTTGTAAAAAAAGCGGCAGAATTAAAAAGCATTCGCATACAAGGCTTAATGACAATCGCCCCTTTGAGCGATAATCCTGAAAGTAGCCGCCCGTATTTTAGGATCCTGCGGGAACTTAGAGGCAAGCTTAACGAATTACGAGCTACGAATTACGAGCTACGGATTTTATCCATGGGCATGAGCCAGGATTATAAGATTGCCATAGAAGAAGGCGCGACCATGATACGGGTTGGCAGGGTAATTTTTAAACAATAGAGGATATATGGTAAAGCATGAAAAAATAGGTATAATCGGTTTTGGGAATATGGGTTTGGCAATAGCTGAGCGAATTAAGCGCGAGCATGAAGTTTTCGTCTTTGATAAGGATAGCCAAAAGATAAAAAATATACCCAAGATAAAATCGGCTTTAGGTTTAGCCGATTTAGTAAAAAAAGTTGATACGGTAATTTTAGCAGTTAAGCCACAGGATTTTGAGGCGGTGTTGGCGGAAATTAAAGGTTATGCGAGGGGGAAATTAATTATTTCGATTGCCGCGGGCATCAGCACAAAATATATCGAAGGTAAAATAGACAAGGTTAGGGTAATAAGAGCGATGCCGAATATGCCGGCACAGATAGGCAAAGGGATAACCGCGTTAGTGAAAGGGCGATTTGCCGCCCCTAAGGACATAAAAATAGCGGAAAAAATATTTAAGGCAGTAGGTGAAACTGTCGTGATGGATAAAGAAAGGCTTATTGATGTAGTTACTGCGCTTTCCGGAAGCGGCCCTGCATATCTACTTTTTATTTTTTTAGCGTTATTGGCGGCTGCCGAAGGATTAGGATTGGACAAGAAAAATGCAAATAAGCTTATTTATCATACAATAATTGGTTCGATGGATCTTTTGAATAAGAAAAGTTTTGATGCGAAAAACTTAATTAATAAGGTTGCTTCTAAGGGTGGCACAACCGAGGCAGCGTTGAAAGTTTTTATAGACAGGAAATTAAGTAAGATAATATGTGATGCTGTTGTTGCGGCTCATAAACGCGCTAAGCAGTTATCTAAGGAGTGAGAATGTCAAAAATAGGAATTATCGGCGGTAGCGGTTTATATAATATCGAAGGCATTAAACACCTAAAGCTTGTCAGGGTTAAGACGCCTTTTGGCGAACCTTCGGATGAATATATTACAGGAGAACTTGAGGGTAAAGAGGTAGTATTTTTACCGCGCCACGGCAGAGAGCATAGAATTTCACCCAGTAAAATAAATTACCGCGCTAATATTTTCGGAATGAAAAAGCTTGGGGTTGAGCGGATTATTTCTGTTTCCGCATGCGGCAGCCTCAGGGAAGAAATAGCCCCATTGGATTTTGTTTTACCCGATCAGTTTGTAGATAGGACCAATCAGGCCCGTGTAATGACATTTTTTAACGAAGGCATAGTCGCGCATATCGGTTTTGCCGATCCCGTGTGCGGCAGTTTATCAAAGAGTATTTATTCTGTGACAGGCGAGATAAATGTAAAAACTCATTTAGGCGGTACTTATCTTAACATGGAAGGCCCGGCTTTTTCAACAAGGGCGGAGTCGAATCTCTACCGTTCGTGGGGCATGTCTATAATCGGCATGACAAATATTTCCGAGGCGCGCCTTGCCCGCGAGGCCGAAATGTGTTATGCGACTCTGGCGGCGGTTACCGATTATGATTGCTGGTATGCCGGCCATGAGAGCGTTACGGTTGAGATGGTGATAGAAAACTTATCCAAGAACGTTGAAAACGCAAAAAAGATAATAAGGACGGCGATTGCGAAATTACCTGAGGCGAGTGGCTGCAAATGCGCCAGCGCTTTAAAATATGCGATAGTTACTCAAAAGCAGGCGATACCTGAGAAGGTAAAAAAAGAATTAGGTATCATTATCGGGAAATACGTAAATTAATTAAAAATTTAATATGGATTACAAAGCCACATTAAACTTACCCAAGACAAGTTTTCCCATGAAGGCAAATCTGGCGCAGAGGGAGCCGGAAATTTTGTCTTTCTGGCAGAAAGAAGATTTATATTCACTAATCCGTAAAGAGCGCAGGGGCAAGCCTAAGTATATTCTTCATGACGGCCCGCCATATGCCAATGGTAATATTCATATCGGCCATGCCTTAAACAAAACCTTAAAAGATATTATCATTAAATTTAAAACTATGCAGGGTTATGACGCTCCCTATGTGCCGGGCTGGGATTGCCACGGATTACCTGTAGAATATAGCCTTTTTAAGGAATTGGGAAAGACCAAGCATGAAGTCGACCAGGTGGAATTCAGAAAAAAAGCCAAAGATTACGCCCTAAAATTTGTCAAAATACAGAAAGATGAATTTATACGGCTTGGGGTTTTAGGCGATTGGCCCAACCCATATCTTACTTTAAAAAAAGAGTATGAACGGGATATACTGCGTTCATTATCCGGCTTAGTCAGAAAAGGTTATATTTATCGTGGTTTTAAGCCGGTCAACTGGTGCTATCAGTGCGAGACCGCGCTTGCCGAGGCAGAGGTTGAATATGATCAGCATACTTCTAATTCAGTATATGTTAAGTTTAAAATAAAAGGCCCGAATTTTTCCGACGGAAAGCATTATCTGCTTATCTGGACAACCACTCCGTGGACGCTTCCTGCAAACGTTGCCATTGCCGTCCATCCGGATTTATATTATGTGCCTGTAAAAATCGCAGATGAGATTATTTTTCTGGCAGAGGAGCGTCTTAATGCTTTAAAAGAAGCAGGGATTTTAGGCGATTGTCAGATACTGAAAGATAAGATTAAGGGCAAGGATCTGGATGGCCTAAAATACGAACATCCTTTTATTGACAGAGAGGGCGTTATTGTCCTGGCGGATTATGTCTCGCATGAGGAGGGTACCGGATGCGTGCATACCGCTCCTGGGCACGGACAGGAAGATTATCAGACTGGGTTAAAATATAACCTTCCTGTGATTATGCCGGTCAATCATAAAGGGGAATTTAAAGACAGCCTTGATTTTATAAACGGCGTAAATGTGCATAAGTCCGATGAAATCATTATAAATAAGCTGATAGAAAAAAGTGCTTTACTTGCGCAGGCGAAAATCAGCCATTCTTATCCTCATTGCTGGAGATGTAAAAATCCGGTTATTTTCCGTGCTACAGAGCAGTATTTCTTAAAAATAGACAGTAATAATCTAAGAAGCAGGGTATTAAGCCTGATAAAAGATATAAAATGGGTGCCGGCTTCCGGAGAAAAAAGAATTTCGGCAATGGTAGAAAACAGGCCTGACTGGTGCCTTTCCCGTCAAAGGTTGTGGGGCGTGCCTATCCCGTCGCTTTGTTGCCTAGGATGCCGCAAAGAGGGCCTTTATCCGGAAGTAATCGATAATTTTTCCCAAATAGTGGCACGGGAAGGAAGCGACGCTTGGTTTATCTGGAAAACAGAAGATTTGATACCGGCGGATTATGCCTGTCCTTTTTGCGGTGGGCGGGATTTTAAAAAAGGCAATGATATTATAGATGTTTGGTTTGATTCCGGGGTAAGCCATCAGGCCGTGCTTAAGGCTTCTTCTGAGTTGGGCTTTCCCGCCGATTTATACCTGGAAGGCTCTGATCAACATAGAGGGTGGTTTCAATCTTCACTTATTCCGGCTGTTGCCTTGGAGGAAAAAACAGCGTTTAAGGCCGTACTGACGCATGGATTTGTGGTAGACGGTGAGGGCAGGAAAATGTCTAAATCCGAAGGCAATGTTATCGCCCCTCAAAACATTATCAGAAAATACGGCGCCGATATTTTGAGGTTATGGGTAGCCTCAAGCGATTATAAGGAAGACATAAGAATTTCAGATGAGATAATCGCGCGCCTTTCGGAAGCATACAGAAAAATCAGGAATACCTTGAGGTTTATTCTTGGTAATTTATACGACTTTGATATAAATAAAGATCCAATCGCCTATGAAAAACTTATGCTTTTGGACAAATGGGCGCTTCATCGCCTCTACAGCCTGCTTAATGATATAAGCCTTTACTATGAAAATTATAATTTTTATTCCGTATACCATTCTATATATAATTTTTGCATAGTGGATTTAAGTTCTTTTTACCTGGATATCTTAAAGGACAGATTGTATACTTTCCGGCATGATTCTTTAGAGCGCAGGAGCGCGCAAACTGTTTTAAGCCAAGCGTTGGTTGTCTTAACTAAGATTATTGCGCCGATTTTTTCTTTTACCTCCGAAGAGCTATGGCAGAATTTTAAAGAAAAGATTCCGGATGAATCCGGCTCTGTCCATCTGTCTTGCTGGCCGAAGGCCAAAGAGGAATACATAAATAACGCCTTAGAAGATGAATTCGCGCGAATTTTGAATTTGCGGAATATGGTTTTAAAAATACTTGAAGAAAAAAGAATTAATGGTACAATAAAGAGCTCTTTAGAGGCAAAGGTAACTATTGGCTTTGACAGCCAGGAAGAATATGATTTTTTCAGGAAGTATTCAGGGGATCTGGCGGCTATATTTATCACTTCGCAGGTTTATATCGAAAAAAGCGCTAAATTCTATATATCCGCAGACAGGGCTCAGGGAGACAAGTGTTCCAGGTGCTGGACGTTTAGAGAAGATATTAAAAGAGATTCGGAAGGTAATTTGATTTGCGGCAGGTGCATAGAAGCGATTAACGGAGGATTTAAATGAAGAAAAAAGTTAATAAGAAAATAACCAGAAAAGCTAAGCTTAAAACAAAACCTAGAAGGATGGCTAAGGCAAAGGCTAAGCCTGTTCGGCGCCCGAAAGCGCCGGCAAAGAAAAAAATCAATAAGAAGGAATTAAAATTCTTCAAGGATTTATTGTTAGAGAAAAAGGACATGATACTTGAAGGTATCGCGCATGTCTCGGAGGATACGCTTAAAAAGTCGCAAAAGGAAGCCGCCGGAGATATATCGGCATATACCTACCACATGGCAGATGTGGCTACCGATACCTATGACAGGGAATTTTCTTTAGGCATGGGCAGTTCCGAGCGCCAGATGCTTTATGAAGTAAACGATGCGTTAAAAAAGATAGAAGAGGCAACTTACGGCGTATGCGAAGATTGCGCAAATATAATTGGTAAAACACGGCTTAAGGCCATGCCGCAGGCAAGGCTGTGCCTTAAGTGCCAGCAGAAAACAGAAGAAATATAGCTTTATCTACGAGATGTTTATTTTAAGTTTTCTGGTTTTAGTTTTAGACCAGCTGACCAAATTTTTCGCCTTAAGAAATATACCCTACGCTGCATCTATCCCCGTAATAAAAAACATATTTCATCTAAGCCTTGTAAAAAATACAGGAAGCGCGTTTGGGCTATTCAAGAACATGGCCGCCGTTTTCGTATTAGTGGCCGTTTTATCGGCCATAGTTATAGGCAGGTATTTGTTATCTAAGAAGGATAAGCTTGATATAATTACGAGGATATCCCTGCATTTGATCCTGGCCGGAGCTGTTGGGAACCTGATTGACAGGCTGCGTTTTGGCTATGTGGTTGATTTTCTGGATTTCCGTATCTGGCCGGTATTTAACATAGCCGACAGCGCCATTACTATAGGCGCACTGCTGTTTGGTTGGCAGATTATAACAAAATCAAATACCAAAAATCAAAAACCATAAATTATAATTTTCATTCCTAATTTCTTATGTATCCTGTCCTTTTTAAAATCGGCCCGGTTACGGTTTACTCTTACGGATTTTTTCTCGCCCTTGCTTTTTTAGCGGTAGCGTTTTTGGCGGGGGCGGAAGCCAAGCGAAGAGGAATTGACGCTTCCGTGATATCAACATTCTGCTTTGCGTGTTTGATTTCCGGGATAGCCGGAGCAAGGCTGCTTTTTATAATCTTAAACATAACTTTTTTTCTTGATAACCCAGTTGAAATAATCATGCTTCAGCACGGCGGGCTGGTTTGGTACGGAGGCTTGATCTCCGCTGTCGCCTGCGGAATAATTTATCTCTTAATAAAAAGGCAGGATATTTTAAGCGTTCTGGATTTAATTATGCCTTATATAGCATTAGGGCAATCCATAGGCAGGATAGGGTGTTTTTTAAACGGCTGCTGCTACGGAAAATTCTGCCGGGTTTTAAGCATTCCTTATCCCACCCAGATTTTTTCTTCTTTATTACTCTTGCTTATCTTTGTCGTCCTGCGTCTGGCGCAGAAAGGAAAACTTAAAAAAGGCACGGTTACGTTGTCTTATTTTATTTTTTATCCTTTGGCGCGATTTTTTGTAGAGTTCCTGCGCGCGGATAATCCGCCTATAGTTTTTAATCTAACCATTTCGCAGATTATAAGCGTTGTTATTTTCGTAATAGCGCTGATATTGTTTTGCGCGCGAAAGCCTTTGTCTAAAAAGGCATAGTAGTTTTAAGGAGATTGTTTAGCCTATTATAGTTGGCGGCCAAGCCGCTAAGTACATATGTTTGTTTTATTCCATAAGTTATGAAAGAGTATATATTTGAAGTAGAGGATGGAGAGTTTCAACGCCTGGATATGTATCTGGTAAGGCGTTTTTCTGAAGAGGGCGGGGCATTATCGCGCGCGCGCCTGCAAAAACTTATCCATGACGGACAGGTTTTATTAAATGATGCGCCGGTAAAGGCGCATCATAAGATAAAGGCGTATGATAAAATAAAGGTAATTATAAAGGATGGCCCGGAGCATAAATTAAAAGCGCAGGATATTCCATTGGAAATTATTTATGAGGATGATGACGTGATTTTGATAAATAAACAGCGCGGACTGATTGTACATCCCGGAGCAGGTAATCCTGACGGGACATTAGTGAACGCGCTTTTGTTCCATTGCCGTAATTTATCTAGTATAGATCCTAATAGGCCGGGAATTGTTCATCGCCTGGATAAGGATACCGCGGGTATTATGGTTATCGCAAAGAATGATGCCGCTCATATGAGCCTGAGCAGGCAATTTGCCGCCCATTCCATAAAAAGGATTTACATAGCATTAGTTTTGGGCCGGGTGGAGTTTGACGAAGGGGCAATTGATTTACCCATTGGGAGGCATCCTTTCAACAGAGAAAAGATGTCGGTTAATTTCAAAGATGAGGCAAGAGAGGCGCTTACTAGATATAAAGTATTAAAGCGCTATAAGGAATTTACTTATTTAAGTTTAATGCCGCAGACCGGCCGCACCCATCAATTAAGGGTGCATATGGCTTCTCTTGGCCATCCTATATTGGGAGATGTTATTTATGGCAGAAAGCATAAGGCGGCGGAGGGATTAAAAGAAAAATTAAACCTTGCTCTTTATGCCAAGTATCTGGGGTTCATACACCCGGCAACAGGAAAATTTATGGAATTTGAGCACTCATTACCTGAAGATATGCAGGATATTTTAGACAATGCCAATAAGCAATAGGTGAATTACACAAAACAAGCATTGCTTAAAATGTGTAATTGGGTAGATTGAGCAGTAATATGAATAGACAAAGAATATTCGCCGTTTTATTAATTGTTATTTTAGGTTTTGCCTGTTATTTTAACGCGCTCAGCGTGCCTTTCATCTGGGATGATGTGGGTTTGGTATCAGGCAATTACCTGATAAAAGATTTTCGCTATACCGGAAAAATTTTTACGGCAGATTTATACAACGGAAAAAGCGAGGGCCAGAATTTCTACCGCCCCGTGCAGTCTCTTTCTTATATGCTTGATTATCATTTCTGGAAACTTAACCCTTTAGGATACCATATTACTAATATCATTTTGCATATTGCAACGGCGATTTTGATCTATTTATTGGTTTCGTTTCTTACCCCCGCGGTGAAGATATCGCAGGCGCCACCCACGCCGCGGGGGTCTAGAGCGCTGCTGTCATCTATCCCCTTACTTACCGCTCTTCTCTTTGTGGTTCATCCGGTTCACGTTGAGGCGGTTACTTATATTTCAGGGCGCGCGGATATACTTGCCGCTCTTTTTATGCTTTCGGCATTGCTGTTTTTTATTAAATGGCTTAAAGGCAATAAATCTGCCATCTGTTATCTGTTATCTGTTATCTGTTTTATTATTGCTTTATTTTCTAAGGAGTTTGCGTTGATATTGCCTGTTTTATTGTTGCTGTATGTATTTGCCTGCCGCTTTAATTATGTTAAAGAATACGCGCGCCGTATTTATGTTTATATCCCCTTTCTTTTAGCAGGCGCTTTTTATTTATCTCTGCGGCTGTTGATAGTGGCGAACAAAACTGTTTTTCCTCCAAAGGCCGATATTTACAAAAATATCCTGTTTTTTCCCAAAGCCGCATTTTTGTATTTAAAGACAATCATCTTGCCCTTAAATTTGCATATGTCGCGCGCGGTAAGGCTGCCTGAGTCAATTTTAAGTTTGGATTTTATCTTTCCGGCGTTGGGGTTAGCTTTAATGTCATTTTTGATTTTTAAAATGGCGCGCACGCAAAAGGCTAAACTTGTTTCATTTGCTCTGGTATGGTTTTTAATAAATCTTGTTCCATATTCCGGGTTATTCCAGATAAACGCTTATTTTGCGGAACACTTTGCTTATCTTGCCTCCGTCGGAATATTTTTAATTATCGCGATTGGTTTTAAACGGCTGATAAGTTTAAATAAGGGATTTCTGGTATTGCCGGCTATTTTGCTTATTTTTTACGGTGTAATTTCCATAAGATATAATTATGCCTGGCGGGATCCGGAACGCTTTTACAAAAGAATAATAAGTTTATCCCCGATGAGCTATCATGCCTATAATAACCTGGCGGCAATAGCGGAACAAAAAGGCGATTATAGGGAGGCGGAAAAACTCTACCTTAAATCCTTGAGCGCAAATGACGCCTTCAGTAACACGTATTTTAATTTAATCCGGGTAATATATTTAAGCGGCAGGGAAGAGCCGGCTCTTATCCAGATGGAGGATTTGATAAAGAAGCATCCGGATAATTTCTGGGCATGGGCAAATTTAGGCAGCATGTATGCCAATAGGAAAGAATACCCGCAAGCCATAGATGCATATAGGAAATCTTTAGAGATTAATCCCGGCATATCTACCCATCATTATTTTTTAGCGCTTACCTTAAAAGAAGCGGGAAATAATGACGCGGCAATAGATGAATTAAAGCGCGCGATTGAGCTGGATGCGTCTGATTTCCATTATCATTATGCGTTAGCGCTGATATATAAAAATAAAGGTATCTATAGTCTGGCGCTTGATGAATATAAAAAAGCGCTCAGCTTGGAGCCGCGAAATGCGGCGATTAACCTTAATTTAGGGATTGTCTATGACCTGATGGGAGACTATAGTTACGCGGAAAAATATCTTTTAAAAGCCAAAGGATTAGATAATAATTCAGCAAACGCGCGCTACAATTTAGGCGTATTTTATTGGAGCAAAGGGCGCTACGATGAGGCAAAAGAAGAGCTTGAAACAAGCTTAAAGATTGACCCTGAATTCCAGCAGGCAAAGACCCTGCTGAAGAATATGGCGACTGATTCAGATTAATCCGGTTGTGTAGAATAAATTGTGTAAATTATAGCGGATTAACATGGCCGCTGGCTTGGCCTTATTTTTCGCGGGCGCTCGGCCTGCGTTACGCCCTGCTCAAAATCAGCCCAAGCCAGCATGAATTTACAAAATTTTCCGCATACTACTGATTAATCCTGTCTTATTGAAAATATACAAGTTATGTGTTATACTTAAAGTGCGCAAGCAGGAATGTTCTTTGAGTAGTATTAAAATGGTAAACTATCCGAAAGGATAGGGCGCAAAGCCGCGAGTCTAACTCTCTATGACAAAAAGAGATATGATTGTCGGGCTGCCGCAATCCAGGCGTAACTGGTTAATTTCATATTGCTGCCCATTCTTTCGAATGGGTTTTTTTGTTGTCCGCCTGCGCCTATCTAAGGTAATTGATAGTTAGGGCTTCGGCGAAACTGCGCAAAATCTGCTAAATCTTAAAAAAATGCAGATTTTGCTTGACATCAATGAAAGGAGGTGGTATAAAATAGCAATTGCAAGTTTAAGGCGGGCTTAGGCTTAATAATCCTTTAAACCTGTTTAATACTTGGTATTATAAGTAGGATAAATCCGGTGAAAAAGGATAAAAAAGCGTAATAAGTCAATCAGGCCTTAGAAAGGGGGTAAGTATCATGAGAAAAGGTTTTACGCTTGTTGAAATTATGATAGTAGTAGCGATTATCGTGCTTTTGGCAGCTATTGCTATTCCTAACCTGTTGCGTACAAGGATGAACGCCAATGAATCAGCGGCGATTGCCAACCTTGGCACCATATCTACGGCATCACAGACATACAGAGCGGCTAATCCTTCTTATCCTGTAGCCTTGGCTTCTTTATGGAGCGGACAAACGCCTCCGTATGCGGATTCTTCTATTGGAGCCGCAACAGGAAAACAAGGATATACTTTTTCCTTAACAGGGACTACTAATTCCTTTACGGCTGTAGCATCTCCTGTAACTGTTGGAACAACAGGCAGCAGATACTTTTTTGTGGATACAACCGGGGTAATTCGCTATTCAACTGGTTCTGCCGTTAACTCAGCTGCTTCACCTTTAGACTAGCTTGTTGTTGAAATCCGAAGTAAGTTTATTCATAGCCCCGCCTAAACAGGCGGGGCTAATTTATTATGTATAGAAAAAAAATATTCATTGCATTACTGATTATCGTTTCCGCGGGCCTTTTAGCATACAGCAATTCATTTAAAAATGATTTTGTCTGGGATGACGAGGTTCTTGTTACGGAAAACGATTTGATAAAGGGCATAAGTATAAATAATATAGCTGCTGTCTTAACTAGCGAGCAGTATCCCGGAAGCAGCACAAATTATTACAGGCCCGTACAGACAGCCAGCTATATGCTGGATTATCGCATCGGGAAACTTAATCCTTTCGGATACCACCTGCATAATTTCCTTCTGCATATTTTGAACGCGATTTTGATATATTTTCTTATCTTGCTTCTCACTCCCGCGGTGCGGATAGCGCCTGCGATATCTTCACCGCGGGAGCGTGCTCTGTCAGTTATTCCTTTCCTCACCGCCCTTTTCTGGGTTATCCATCCGGTGCATGTTGAGGCAGTGAGTTATATTTCCAGCCGCGCTGATTTACTGGCCGCTTTTTTTGTGCTTTCAGCAATGATTTTTTATATTACGGCTTCAAGACGTCTTTATCCTAACGCTATACTCTATACTCTATGCTCTATGCTTTTTTTTATTTTGGCTTTATTCTCCAAAGAAATGAGCATAATTTTTCCTTTAGCGCTTATTATCTATGAAGGCCTATTCAATAAAGATTTAAAAGGAAAAGCCAGGCGCCTGTTGCCTTTTATATTCATTACTCTTTTATATATGTTTATGCGCCTGACTATCTTAAGCTTTTCCCTGACTCCATGGGTAAAAGCAAGTTTTTACAGTAAAAGTACTTTAATGCGGTTTTTAACCTTGTTTAAAGGCATTGTTGTTTATTTGGGTTTAATTTTTATGCCTTTAAATTTACACATGGAAAGGTTTATTACCGCGGTTGGTTCGTTTTTAAATCCCCACGTGCTGTTATTTATATTCGTTACGGCGGCAACAATATTTATTTTAAAAAAGCTTCAGCTAAAACACAAAACACTGATTATATTCGGCCTGTTGTGGTTTATGGTATTTCTCATACCGCAGTCTAATTTTTTCTTTACTATTGTCTCGGCTGAACATTTTTTATATCTTCCATCGCTGGGCATATTTATTATTTTGGCCTCTGCCTTTGACAGGTTATATGTTTTTCGTAAAAAATTTGCTATAGCGTTAATTGTAAGTATGGCCTTTTTTTGGGGCATGCTTACATATGCTCAGAATTTCGTCTGGCGGGATTCTTTTACTTTTTACCGCTGGGTGGATAAAACATCCAAATGGAGTTTTAAGGTTAGGAATAACCTGGCGAATTTTTATGTCTATTTGGGTAAAGATGATTTAGCTATCGATAAATATTCCCAGGCGCTTGGAATAATAGGGGATAACGACGCGATTGAGAAAAATATAGATGATGTAACTAATGTCCTTATTAAAAAATACCGCGACAGGTTAAGGTCCGGGCCGTTAGGATATGTCAGTTATTATAATATCGGCTATCTCTATGAAAAAAAAGGCATGTTTGATGAAGCAGTTTTTTATTATGAAGAGGCATTAAAGATAAAGCCTGATTTTACCGAGGCAATAACAAATTTGGGTAATATCTATGAAAAAAAAGGCGATTTTGATATGGCGCTTGCCCAGTATAAAAAAGCGCTTATCTTAAACCCTTCTTTTGCCCAAGGGTATTTTAACATCGGCGCTGTTTTAGGCAATCAGGGGAATTTAGCCCAGGCGCGGGAGTACTTTAAAAAGGCGCTCGAAATCGACCCTCGCTATATAAACGCAAAAGAAAGTCTTGAAAAAGTCAATGAAATGCTTGATAATAAGTGATAATGTTTAAGGCAGGCAGACTATGAAACAAAATAATGCGGATAACAGCTTAGAAAGTTTTACCCCGTTAGAGATATCTGAATAGGGGGGGTAATTAAATGTCCTTTTTTAAAGAAAAAAAGAAGAATATGCGCTTAAATGATAAGCGCTATCTACGTCCGCCTAAAGTCGGACTATCTCTAACGGGGTTTACTTTGGTTGAAATAATGATTGTTATTATGGTTATTGTTTTGATTGCGGCAATAGCCATACCTAATTTGCTGCGCCATAGATTACGAGCTAATGAGGGAGCCGCCATAACTTCTTTAAGGACTTTGTCTGCCGCAGCGCAAAGCTACAGAGCGGTAAATCCGGCTTATCCGAACGATTTAAATTCTTTATGGTCTGGCTTATCGGTGCCGTATATTGATGAAGTAATGGCTGGCGGCAATAGGCAGGGTTATGATTTTTCCCTGGCCGGCAATACCGGCAACTTTACAGCGACGGCTATCCCGCAAAGTTGGTTTGTGAGCGGGACCCGCGCTTTTTTTGTTGATTCCAGCGGCATAATCAGATATACTACCGACAGCTCAACTCCGCCGGCTAGCTCAAGTCCTGAATTGCCGTAAGATATTGTTTAGCAACTAGTAATGTATTATTCATTGTTATTATTAGTTTGAATTGTTCTGTTTAATATGGTATACTTTAAATGGAAGTTTGGAGGACAAGAAGATGAGTCATAAAAGGCAGGGTTTTACTTTGTCTGAGATTGTTATAGTTGTAGCTATTATTGTTTTGCTGGCGGCCATTGCTATCCCGAATATCATGCGTATACGCCTGAATGCTAATGAAACCTCGGCAATATCGTCTATACGCGCGATTTCAGCCGCGGCACAAAGTTATAAGGTCAATACCGGCTTATATCCGGCTAATCTATATTCATTGGGCCCGGAAACTGTTACCGGAACACCTGCGGCGGCTTATTGTGCCGCGGTTTATTATCTGGATGAAAGATTAGGCTATGAAGGCTCTCAAAAGGATGGTTACGTTTTTAATCTTACGGGTACAACAGCCAGTTTTACCGCTACGGGTAAGCCAAGGTGGCATCCGGATGCCCAAGGCGCCTATCGCGCCACAGGCGTAAGAAGCTTTTTTGTGGATGAAAGCGGTATAATCAGATGGACCGATGCCTTTTGCGGCGGAGGAAATAACTGCCCTGCCAGCACTGATCCCGCCTTAGAATAACCTGCGTATTATTTCAGCAAGCCCAATAACAATGTTTGATTTTTCATTTAGTATGGTAAGTTAGTGCTTAGACTAAATCTTGACAGCAGGAAGCAGAATTAATTATAATGCTATCGATTTCATAGTTGAATAAAGGTAAAAATTACACAGAAGAGAGGACGATGTGATGGCTAAGCTTTTTATTGTAGATGACGAACCTACGTTTCAGGAGGCGGTAAAGCCGTTTTTTGAATTAAAGGGATTTACCGTATTGGCCAGCATGAGCGGTGAAGAAGCGCTTCCTCAAATTGAAGCGGAGAAGCCGGATGTGGTTATTCTGGATATGCACCTGAGCGGGAGGATAGATGGCATGGGAGTTTTAAGGCAGATAAGGGAAAAGAAGATTCCTGCTTCCGTGATTATGCTTACAGGCATGGAAAATAACATCAAGGATGAAGTTTTATCGCTGGGGGCGGATAAGTTTTTGAATAAGCCGGTTACGGTAAAGGCGCTGAATGCCGCGATAGAGGAACTTTTGAAGAAATAATGAAAACCCAATTTTTGCTTTATATTGTTTTGTTCCGCTAATCTATTGCCATGATAATGCAAAAATTGGGTACCCCGACAAACATGATTAAATCTCATTGAGATTTAATCAGCCGGCCCTTCGGGCAGATTTTGCTATAGCAAAATCTGGGTAAAAACCCTTGCCAATTTGCGGGAAATATATATAATAAAGGGTATAATTTTAAGGATAAATTAATGGTTAAACGAATTATCAGCGTTATATTTGTGATATTTTTTTCTTTCAACCTGTCTGGTTGTGTTTGGTTTTTGGTTGGGGCTTCTGCTGCCGGCGGCTATGCCGTAAGCCGCGATACGATAGCCGGGGAAATAGACGCGGAGTATAATGATGTCTGGCTGGCAGCCAAGAACGTTTCCCAGATAATGGGCATAATCAAAGAAGAAGACCGGGCTAAAGGGTTTCTGGATTTAAATGTGGACAAATCGCACGTTGTAATTAATATTGATAGGCTTACCCCTGAGACCCTGCGCCTTAAGATTAAAGCCCGCAAGTATCTAATGCCTAATATTGGGCTAGCACAGAAACTATTTATTAAAATAAACCAGCAGATAGAATAAAAATTACTAATTACCAGTTACTAGTGCGCTGTCAATATAATTCTTATTAGACAGCGCACAGAGCAATTGAGCAATAGATAATAGAACAATAGACAAGCAAAAGCTCAATTGCGGTCTATTTTCTATTGTTCTATTGTTCAAGAATTAATTTTACAGTGCACTAATTACTAATTTTATGCCGAGGTAGCTCAAATGGTAGAGCGAAGGACTGAAAATCCTTGCGTAGTCGGTTCGATCCCGACCCTCGGCACCACTTAATCTTCAGGCATAAATTTTTTATTTTAACCAGTGGAATTTATGCCTGAAGATTACCCCGCTGAGTGCAGGGAAATTACCTTAGACATAAAAAAATTTCCCCGCATTTTACGAATCGGGGCCCGTTCAGGAAGCCATTTTGCTTATATGTCGTATGTACGCTTTCACCGCGGCGAAGGCGTTTTTTTATCCCCACTTATTATTTATATACTTTAAAGTTAAGTGATCGGAAAAAGCTGGACAAAATTATCCGTTTAAAGTATTATATTGGCGTGTGATAAAGTAAAAAACAGGAATAGAACTCATTATTAACAAAAGAGATATATAGCTATGGCCAAAAAAAATTCTAAGAATCTGGTAGTTGTCGAATCTCCCGCGAAAGCGAAAACCCTCGGTAAATTTTTGGGTGATGATTTTAGCATAGTGGCTTCATATGGGCATATTGTGGATTTACCTGCTAGTAGTATGGGTGTTGATATCGAGCATGATTTTACGCCTACATACGTTGTATTAAAGGCAAAACAAAAGGCCTTGTCCGGGATTAAAAAGGAAGTTAAGGGAAAAACAAGAATATATATTGCTACCGACCCTGATAGAGAAGGTGAAGCAATCGGCTGGCACATAATGAATAAATTGGCGGAAATTAAGCCAAAATCAAAAAAATTACCCGAGAAAAAGGAATTTTTACGCGTGGTATTCCATGAAATAACAAAATCAGCTGTTTTAGACGCTTTCGGGCATCCCCGGCAGATGGATGTTAATCTTATAGAAGCGCAACAGGGAAGAAGAATACTGGACAGGGTTCTGGGTTATCAATTAAGCCCGCTTCTTTGGAAGAAGATAAGCCGCGGCCTTTCAGCAGGCAGGGTTCAGTCCGTGGCCTTGAGGCTTATTGTTGAGCGGGAAAGAGCGATACTCGAGTTTAAGCCGCAGGAATATTGGAATATAGAGGCGGAGTTATCAAAAGAAGATATGAATTTTAGGGCGAGATTGGAAAAAATAGATGGAGAAAAAGCCGATCTCGGCAATAAAGAAAAAACCGGCAGCATAAACGATGAAATAAAATCACAACAATTTGTTGTTGAGAGCATAAAGCAGATTCAGAAAAAACGGAATCCTTATCCGCCTTTTATCACAAGCACATTGCAGCAGGAGGCTTTTAATAAGTTGGGATTTACCGCTAATAAAACCATGGCTTTGGCTCAGGCGTTATATGAAGGCGTGGAATTACCGGCAGGGCCCCAGGGTTTGATTACCTATATGCGAACGGATTCTCCCAGAGCCGCTGATTCCGCTATCAAACAGGTCCGCGAGTATATAGAAAAATCCGCGGGTAAAGAATATCTTCCGGATAATCCTAATTATTATAAAGCAAAAAAATCCGCGCAAGAAGCGCATGAAGCGATAAGGCCGGCATCGGTTTTAAACAGGCCGCAGGATTTAGAAGAGTTTTTAGATGAAGATTTATTTAAGTTGTATAATCTTATCTGGATGAGGTTTGTCGCAAGCCAGATGAATCCGGCGCTGTATTTGCAGACATCCGTAGATATCAAAGCGGGCAGGTTTGTATTCCGCGCCTCCGGAACCAAGTTATTGTTTGCCGGATTTTCTGTCCTCTATAAAACGGATGATGAAGATAAAGAATCTAAGATTTTACCCGAGCTGATAAAAGATGAACATATAAAATTGCTGGCTCTTTATCCGACACAGCATTTTACTAAGCCGCCTCCGCGTTTTTCGGATGCCACCTTGGTTAGATTGCTTGAAGAAAACGGTATAGGCAGGCCTTCAACCTATGCGCCTACGCTGCAGACTTTGGTTTACAGGGATTATGTGCGTAGGAATTCAGGGTATCTGCGTCCTACTGAATTAGGCATGAAAGTTATAGATTTATTGGTTGAATACTTCGGCAACGTAATCAATGTGGAATTTACCGCCCAGATTGAAGAAAACCTGGATAAGATAGAAGAAGGAAAGATAAAATACGCCGAAATATTACGTGATTTTTACGGTCCTTTTAAGGCAGATTTGGACTTTGCGCATAAAAATATTAAAAAAGAAGTTGTTTATGTTGAGGAAGCTTGCCCAAATTGCCAGAAACCGTTGGTCATAAAATGGGGCAGATCAGGGAAGTTTTTAAGCTGTTCGGCTTTCCCGGAATGCCGGTTTGCCAAATCGATTACTACCGGTATTAAATGCCCGGAGCCTGATTGTCCCGGGGAATTAGTCGAGCGCAGGGGCATGAGGGGCAGATTTTTCTACGGGTGCACTAATTATCCCAACTGTAAATTTACAAGCAATAAACTTCCTAAAAACACAGATGACCATAAATCAGAAGAAGCGGAACACCCCCACGGTTAAGAAATCGTAGGCGAGTTTCAAACCGCGGGGGTGTGAAACGGTTGCCCAGAGCAGAGGGTCCTTTGCAAAGGTATATTGATAAATTTTTAAGGTATCTGGAAATTGAAAAAAATGCATCCAACCATACCATTTTAAATTACCGTTTAGATTTGGAGGAATTCGGAAATTTCTTGAACCCGCGTGTTTTGGCGGCGGATGATGCGGCATCTGCAGCGCCGGTAAAAAAAACACCCCTAGATATAACGAAAATAGACTACCTCGCGTTAAGAAGATTTTTGGCGGCCTTGAAACAGAAAGGCATTAAATCCCGCACAGTAGCAAGGAAAGTTTCCTGCCTTAAAACTTTTTTTAAATTTTTAATGCGCGAAGGGTATCTTGCGGATAATCCGGCGTTACTGATCTCCAGCCCGAAAATAGATAAGCACTTGCCTAATTTTCTGACTGAGGCGGAAATGTCAAGGTTAATTGAATTCCCAAAAGCGGATACTGTCAGCGGGCTAAGGGATCGGGCGATATTTGAAACTTTATATTCTACGGGTATGCGTATAAGTGAATTAGTCTCCTTAAACGTAGGTTCGCCGGATTATATTTCCGGGATAGTAAAGGTGCAGGGCAAAGGAAAAAAGGAAAGGATTGTGCCTTTGGGGGATAAGGCGATAACGGCCATACGCCAGTACCTGGTAAAAAGAAAATCAGATTCAAAGAGCTTATTTCTAAATAGCCGCGGCGAAAAGATCACGGATAGAGGCGTGCGGGTTATCCTGGATAAATACATAAAACTAATATCAGAAAAACAAAATATTTCTCCGCATACCTTCAGGCATTCTTTTGCCACGCACTTGTTGAATAGGGGCGCTGATTTAAGGAGCGTACAGGAATTATTGGGCCATGCCAATCTTTCAACAACACAGATATATACTCATTTAACCACAGACAGGCTAAAGGCGGTATATAATAAAGCGCATTCCCGCGCATAGCACCGCCTTATAAATAAGGCGGAGATTGGTTTTAACCTATGCCAATTTTATACGATATAGTTTTTATATTTTTTTCTATTTTTTATCTGCCGGTAATGCTTTTAAAGGGCAAGATGCATAAGGGCATATTAAAGCGCTTTTATCTAAAAAGAGATATTGATTTTGGCGCCTGTCCTATATGGGTGCACGCGGTAAGTGTCGGAGAAGTTAAAATCGCCGCTCTTATTATCAGGGCCTTAAGAAAAAAAACAGGCAGAAAAATCATTCTTTCGACTATTACGCTAAGCGGTAATAATCTGGCGCGAAAAATTTTAGGCACAGAAGCAGAAGTAATATATGCCCCGGTTGATATAAGTTTCATTGTGAACAGGTTTATTAAAATCATCAAACCGTTTTTATTCATAATAATAGAAACAGAATTGTGGCCGAATATGATATCCGCCTTAAAGAAGAATAATGTACCGGTTGTTTTATTAAACGGCAGGATATCGCCGCCTTCTTTTTACGGCTATAACAAAGTAAAATTTATCACAAGGGGAATTTTATCCAAGATGAGCCTTTTCTGTATGCAGACCGGACAGGATAGCGATAAAATAATCGCCCTGGGCGCGAATCCAGCGAATGTTAAAGTTACCGGTAATATGAAATTTGATGCCGGCGATTACGCGCATTTAGAGGCGAGCCGGGCGGTTTTGAATCTTCATAATAATGAGCGCCTATGGATTGCCGCCAGTACCCATGATAACGAAGAAGAAATAGTATTACGTGTGTATAAAAGGCTAAGCGTGAGATTTCCTGATTTGAGGCTGTTTATCGCCCCCCGGCATATTGAACGCGTTGAGGCGATAGAAAAGATTATTGAATCTTGCGGGCTGGAAGCTTCAAGATTTTCAGCTGATAATTTTAAAGAAATGCCGCGCTCAGTGATTATTTTGGATACGATAGGGCAATTAAGCTCAATTTATAAATTTGCCTATGTGGTATTTGTCGGAGGCAGCCTTGTCAAAAAAGGCGGGCAGAATATTATCGAGCCGGCATATTTCCAGAAACCCATAGTATTCGGCAGGTATATGTTTAATTTTACGCATATTGCTTCGCTTTATCTTAAAAATAATGCGGCTATCGAGGTAGCCGATGAGGGCGGGCTTGAAGAAGCCTTGTGCAAGATTTTATATGATGCGGACTATGCAAAAAATATTGGGATCAGGGCAAAACGTTTAATATCTGAAAATCAAGGCGCGACAGAGCGCAATCTAAATTTAATTTCTCAATTAATGAGGCCATAACTTACGGAGGCGAAGCCGACGTAAGTTATAAGGCCGAATTATCTCCTTGCTTAAGCAAGGGGTAAATTCTCTTTGGAGAATTTACCCCTTAAGCTTCGGAGTAGGTTATAATTTAGTTTATGATAAATACTGCTTAATCCGAACCTACCCGAAGCCTACCGGGTAAATATCAAAGAGATTTACCCGATGCTTAGGCGAGGGATATTGTTTCTAATTAATGATGCTGGAGAAACTAAAAGAATATATTCATTCTTTGGCTCAAGACAAGAGAATAGGCGCACTTGAGAGCTTTTTAAAAGCTATTTTATTATTTTTATCTTTTTTTTATTTCTTTGGCATATTGTTGACAAGATTCGTCCATAATTTAAAAATCACCGCGCCGAAAAAAGCAGCGTGTAAAGTAATAAGCATAGGCAATATAACTCTTGGCGGAACGGGCAAAACGCCTTTTGTAATAATGCTGGCAAAACATCTAATCCGGCGCGGCCATAAAGTAGCAGTTTTAATCAGGGGTTATAGGAGAAAGTCAGGCAATCTGCGGTGCCAAAGTGAGAATGCCGATACAATGGGAGATGAAGGATATTTATTGTCTAAAGAGCTGGGGCTGCCGGTATTGGTAGGCGCTGACAGAATTAGAAATATGCAAGAGGCTGTGAATAAATACAATGCCGATGTAGTAATTTTAGATGATGGTTTTCAGCATTGGAAACTAAAAAGAGATTTGGATATAGTGCTTGTAAACGCGTTAAATCCTTTTGGCAATGAACGGCTTATCCCTCGGGGAGTGCTCCGTGAGCCGGTGTCGAGCCTAAAGAGAGCAGACGTAGTCGTTATCACTAAGTCCAATTTATTAGGAAGTTACGGCGCTTTAGGCCTACAAATAAAAGCCGTAAGCCGTAATTCATTGCTTATTAATTCCGAACACAGGCCGATAAATTTTATGGATTTAGAAAGCGCGGTATTTGAGCTTTCTTTTGTCCAAGGTAAAGAGGTTTGCCTTTTGTCGGCCATAGCCGACCCTTTTTCATTTGAAAAAATGGTTTTGGATTTGGGAGCCAAAATAAAATTAAAGTTTGAATTCGAGGATCATCATCGCTGGTCCGGGAAGGATATGGATAAAATAACCGGCCAATGCCTAAAAAACGGCCTTAACCTGATTATAACTACAGAAAAAGACGCGGTAAAAATGAGCCGTTTTGACAGAAGCCTGAATTTACAAATTTTAATTCTAAAAATAGAAGTGGAAATCAAAGAAAAAAAGGATGAATTTTTCAGTTTAATTGATCGCGCGTTAAAGCAGGCATGAACAAAAATTCAATAATCGATTATCTGTTGTATAAGTTAGCCGTAGTATCGGGGAATTTGTTTTCCAGGGTTAATCCTGAAATTTACCTGGGCCTTGGCAAATTTTTAGGAAGGATGATGTTTTATCTGGATAAAAAACATAGAAACATAGTTGAGCGTAATTTGCGTTTTGTATTTTGCCGAAACAAGGCCCCCAGCGAGATTAGAAGAATCGCAGTCGGTGCCTTTGAAAATTTCGGCCAAAATATATGCGAGGCAGTAGCTTTAAAACGTGTTGATAAACAATATATAGATAAATATGTAACGATAGAAGGGCAGCATTTAATAGACGAGGCATTAGAAAATAAAAAAGGCTTGATTTATGTGACATTACATTTAGGCGATTGGGAGATAGCGAACGCGGCCTGCGGCATATACCATAAAAGCTGCAGCGTCGTAATAAAAGATCAAAAGCACGGGCGTTTAAATGAATTACTTAATTCTTACCGGAAAAGATCCGGCGTAAATTTGGTCCCCTTGGGTTCTTTGCGTGAAATTATAAGGTCACTGGATAATAATCATATTGTTACTATGGTTTCTGACCACGGCGCGGGGAAGGGCGATACTTTGGTTGATTTTTTCGGCAGGCCTGCATCTATGCCCACAGGCGCCGTACGACTTGCCTTAAAGTTTAAGGTGCCTATATTTTTCGCCTATATCGTAAGGACACACGGCCCATACCATAAAATAGTGATTGAGAAATTCGATAGTTTTTCCGATACCCGGGATAAAGATAAAGATTTAGAAAAAAACCTTAATACCATAAACAAAAAATTTGAGCATTATATCAGTCAATATCCGCAGCAGTATCTCTGGTCTTATAAAAGATGGAAGCATTCCAAAGAACGTTCAGTCATGATATTGTCGGATGGGAAAACCGGGCATTTAAGGCAGTCAGAAACTGTGGCGAAAATTATTTCCGGCATGGGTTTTAATCTAGATATCAGGATAGTAGAAATTAAATACAGGAACAGGTTTTTGGCGGGTATTTTATATCTAATATGCTGCCTGAAAAAAAATCGCGAAATAAACGGCTGGTTTTTAAAATCAGCTTTAGATGCTTTTTCCTATGAAGCCATAGCGCATAATTTTTGTGATATTGTTATATCTGCTGGAGAATCTATTGCCTGGCTGAATTTGGCTATTTCATCTCTCAATCAGGCCAAATCTATACATATCATGAGGCCGGGTTTATTAGGCGTAAAAAGATTCGATTTACTGGTTTTGCCCAGGCATGATAGGGCCGCAAATTTTAAGAATATAGCGGTTACGGAAGGCGCATTAAATCTTATTGATGAAGATTATCTTAAAACACAGGCGCAGAAATTATATAAAAATATAGGCGCTTCATTCGATTCGGATTTAAGGATCGGGTTATTAATTGGCGGCAATACTAAAGATTATGAGTTAAATCCGCGTATTGCCCAGAGCATAATCAGCAGAATCAAGAGGGTATCGGTAGAATTTAATGCCAATATTTTGATTACTACTTCACGCCGTACGCCAAAAGAGGCGGAAGAAGTTTTTAAAAGAGAATTGCATGGTTTTGATAATTGCAAGCTGTTGATAATAGCTAATGAAAAAAATATTCCCGAGGCAGTGGGTGGCATACTGGGGCTTTCTTCGCTGGTTATCGTGACCAGCGAGAGTATTTCCATGATTTCTGAAGCGGCTTCTTCAGGAAAGCAGGTCATAGTAGTTTATTCATCGGAAAAAAAAGAAGCGATACAGTCTTCGATCAATAAAAGGCATAGAATGTTTCTTGAAAACCTCCAAAATCACGGCTATATACACCTTTGCGAAGCGCATACACTTGGCTACAAGATAAAGGAGATATTAACCAAACGGCCTCTTATCAAGAGGCTTAACGATAGAGAAGAGGTTAGAAAGAAACTGAAAGAAATATTATAGTATGAATGTAAAATGCAGGATGTAAAATTAAAATACACAATTCTGCATCCTACATTTTAAATTCTACATTCTAAAAATGAATATATTACAGGTTGTTCCTGAATTAAATTTAGGAGGAGTGGAAACAGGCACTGTTGATTTGGCTGTATCCTTGGCAAAAATGGGGCATAAGTCGTATGTTGCTTCTTGCGGGGGAGAGTTGATTTCTGAACTTAAGAAAGCCGGCGTCATGCATTACAAGATTGACCTGCAAAAAAAATCCCTTTTTACCATATTCAGAAATGTGGGAGAGCTTGTAAAAATTATAAAGAAGGAAAGGATAGACATAGTGCACGCGCGCTCGCGCGTCCCCGCATGGGCGGCGTTCTTTGCGGCAAGATTTACCGATACTCCGTTTATCACCACCTGCCACGGATATTATTCCAGCCATTTTTTTAGCGTAATAATGGGTTGGGGTAAATTTGTGATTGTGCCTAGTTCTATTATCGGCAGGCATGAAATGGATGATTTCGGCGTGCCTTTCGGCAGGATAAGGCTTATACCTAGAAGCGTAAATTTAAACAGGTTTAAATTTATAAGCCCCAAAGAAAAAAATAAAAGAGAGTTTGTGATAGGCATAATCGGAAGGATTACGCCTATTAAAGGGCATATTTATTTTTTATGGGCAATGTCGAAAGTGGCGAGAGTGATACCTAATTTGTCTATCTGGATAGTGGGGGATGTGGGTAGGGGCAAAGAGCGTTATAAAGACGAAATAGATGTTTTAGTAAAGCGCCTGGGGCTTTCTTCCAGCGTAGAATTTTTAGGCGCTCAGCGCGATATACCTCATATTTTGACTCAGTTGAATCTTCTTGTGGTTCCTACAGTGGTTGAAGAGGCTTTTGGCAGGGTTATAATTGAGGCTAACGCCGCAGGCGTTCCGGTTGTGGCTTCGCGCGTAGGCGGCATAGTAGATATAATTGAAGATAACGTAAACGGGTTGCTTTTTCCTCCTAAAGATGTACAGGCGATGTCTTCTGCGATAATAAAGGTTTTACGGGATGAAAATCTTGCAGAACGCCTGGCCAATAACGCCTTGAGAACAGTAGCGGAAAAATTTACCCTGGATAAGATGATCAGTTCAACGCTGAAAGTTTATGAGGAAGCCTTGGAGCCGAATATATTGATAATTAAATTTAGCGCTATAGGAGACGTGATATTGGCGACACCCAGCCTGCGCGCCTTAAGAGAAAAATACCCTAAGGCGAGAATAACCTGCCTTACGTCTAAAGACGCCGAAGAGGTCCTTTCCCGCTGTCCATACATAGATGAATTACTAGTAGCTGATTTTAAGTTTAAGGATAGCGGGATAAGGCCATTATTTAAACTGGCAAATTCCTTGCGCAAAAAATCTTTTGATTTATGCCTAGATCTGCAAAATAATAAACGAAGCCATCTGCTCGCTTTTTTAAGCATGGCCCGCCATAGATACGGATATAATAACAAGAAGTTATCTTTTCTCTTAAACCATAAAATAGCCCTGCCTAAAGAAGTTCTCCTTCCGGTTGAGCATCAGGCTAAAATTTTAGAACTGCTTGGTATAAGCTCATATAGCAGGCATTTGGAGCTTTGGACATCTGAAGATGATGATAAATATATAGATGATTTTCTAAATAATGAGTGGATAGCCGGCGATCAGCAATTAATCGGCATTAATATATCATCAAGCAATAAATGGCTGACAAAGAGATGGCCAGTAAAATTTATCGTTAAATTAAGCGAGATGCTTATGAATTCCGATATGCGCCTGATCCTTACGGGCACTGAAAATGATCTGGGTTTGGCAGAAGAAATATTCAGGCAATCGCGCGCAAAACCCATCATTGCCTGCGGCAAGACATCTTTTAATCAGCTGGTTTCTTTAATAAAAAGATGCCAGGCTTATATCAGTGGAGATTCGGCCCCTTTGCATATCGCAGCGGGCGTTAATACTCCGATTGTAGCGCTTTTTGGGCCTACGGATCCGAAAAAGCATATGCCTCCCGCGAAAAAGTATATCGTTATCAGGAAGGATCCGGGATGCGCTCCCTGCTATAAAGCGAAATGCCCCGATATAAAATGCATGGCGCAGATTACTCCGGAAGAAGTATTTGGCGCAGTAAAAAAAGTAATTCAGTAAGCCTCTTAACCTAACGCCATGTTGGACTATGGTTAGGTTGCTTGATTGTTGTAAAATGTATCCCTCGCCTAAGCACTCGTAAATTTCTTCGAAATTTACTTCGTAGGCTTCGGGATTAATTCGCGCAAACAACTTACGTTCGCTTCGCTGCGTAAGTTGCGCGCTCATTAAAATGAATATACTGATTTTGACCACTCACCTGAATTTCGGCGGTATCGCAAGTTATGTAGTAAATTTAGCTTTGGAGTTTAAAAAGATGGGCCATGATGTCTTTGTGGCATCCAGCGGCGGCGACCTCGCTGATCATCTTTTAAAAGAAAATATTGTTCATATAGGCCTGAATCTGAGGACTAAATCCGAGTTAAGCCCTAAGTTGATATTCGCGTTTTTAAGATTAAAAGGGTTGATTAAAGAAAAAAACATAGAAATAATACACGCCCAGACGCGCGTAACCCAAGTATTATCTTTCTTTTTAAGCAGGGCTTTATCCATTCCGTATGTAACTACGTGCCACGGTTATTTTAAGCCGAAGTTAGCAAGGAAAATTTTCGGGTTTTGGGGCAGGCGGGTTATAGCCATAAGCGGGGCGGTCAGGAAACATTTGATAGAGGATTTAAAAGTAAGGCAGGCAAGAATAAAATTGGTTTATAACGGCGTGGCATTAAATCCTAAAAAAGATTATCCCATCAACGCGATAAAAAAAAGATTAGGCTTATCCGAAGGGCCCGTTGTAGGCATGGTGGCAAGGCTTTCTCCGGTAAAGGGGCATTTATATTTAATCAGCGCGATGAAGCATGTCCTGTCTATAGAGCCTTACGCGCAGCTTTTAATTGTGGGAGACGGGCCTTACAAAAAAGTTATAACTGATTTTATAAACGAGCTTAAGCTTAGAGATAAGGTGCATATTATTCCTTCCAGAGCGGAGCTGGGAGAGATTTTTTCTGTTATGGATGTTTTTGTTTCGCCTTCCATCCAGGAGGGTTTGGGGCTTTCTATATTGGAAGCGCAGAGTAATCTTGTTCCTTGTGTTGGATTCCGCATCGGGGGTATAACCGATGTCATTGAACATGAAGTAACCGGTTTGCTGGTTGAGCAGTTTGATATAAAAGCTCTTGCGCAAGCTGTAGTCAGGCTAATCCGGGATAAATATTTAAGCCGCTCTATAGCTAAAACAGCTTATGATTTAATAGGCGAAAAATTTTCCAGTAAAATTATGTCAGAGAAAACAATTAATGTATATAAGGAAGTTTTAGCTTAAAATTTTACCGAAAAGCGAGGGGAAGATAATGAAAAAGAAAATCATTGTTTTATTGTTGATTATCGCCGGATTTTTTTTATTAAATATCCCGGCCAAACAAGCGTATGTTTTACCCATCCTTATGTACCATAAGATAGATAAAGAAGAATCTTTAAAAACCAAGCTTGCGGTATCGCCGGAAGCGTTTGAAAAGCAGATGGCTTTTTTGAAGCGCTGTAAATATAATACCGTTTCTTTAAAAGAGGCAGTTGAGTTGATTAAGGCAAAGAAGAAAATTCCGCATAATACCGTAGTTATAACCTTTGATGACGGCTATGAAAACAATTATACTAAAGCTTACCCCGTGCTTAAAAAATATAATATACCCGCGACCATATTTGTTATAGTGGATTTTATAGGCAGGCCGGGATATTTTACGGCAGAGCAGGTAAAAGAACTAAGCGGAAGCGGCCTTGTGACTATAGGAAGCCATACTCTTGAACATAAAGTATTGACACAGATAGATGATTTATATCTGGATAAAGAAATATTTTATTCCAAAAAAATTCTGGAAGTGTTTACTAAAAAACCAGTGGAATTATTGTGTTATCCCTTGGGAGCCTTTAATGAAAAAGTGCGCCAGAAGGTAATTGATGCGGGATATATCGCAGCGGTAGCCACTAATCCGGGAAAAGATTATCCCAAAGATGACATTTATGCTTTAAAACGCATACGGATTTCCGAAAATTCGGCTAATATGTTTATATTCTGGGCTGAGATTAGCGGATATTATACTTTTATCAAAGAGCACCGGGATGACTAGTGCGCTGTTAATATAATTCTTATTAGACAGCGTACAGAGCAATTGAGCAATAGATAATAAAACAATAGACAAGCAAAAGCTCAATTGCGGTCTATTTTCTATTGTTCAATTGTTCAAGAATTAATTTAACAATGTACTAGGAAAATTAAAGATGAAAAATGAAAAATTAAAGATTTTGGTTTTTAACGTCAACTGGCTGGGGGACGTTTTGTTTTCTATTATCGCCATAAAACTATTAAAAAGAATATATCCCGATGCTTATATTTCTTGTATAGTGCCGCCTAGTTGCCGGCAGATCATAGAAGGCCATCCGGCTATAGACGAGGTAATAACCTATGACGATAAAGGTAAACAAAAAAGCCTGTTGGCAAAGCTTAAGTTCGCAAGGCTCCTGCGTATTAAAAAGTTCGATAAGGTATTTTTATTTCATCGTTCTTTTACCAGGGCGCTTATTGTATTTGTTGCCGGGATACCCGAGAGGATAGGTTATTACACGCGAAAAAGATTTTATCTTTTAACTTCCGCAATAAAAGCCCCGGATGCCAATAAAATACATAGAGCGGATTATTACATGTACTTAGTAAAGCATTATGAGCATTACCAGAAAGATACTGTTTTCGAGATTGATTTTTTTATTCCCAAAGAAGCCAAAATCTTTGTTAATGATATGCTGCAGAAAGAGGGCATAAAAGGAGACGACTTTATTATTGTGTTAAATCCCGGAGGAAACTGGCTTCAGAAAAGATGGCCCAGGGAGAATTTTTCCGTTCTTGCTTCGGTCTTGATGCGCGACTATGATGCTAAAATCGTGCTGAGCGGCTCACAAAATGATCGCGTAATTGGTGAAGAAATCGCTAATTTATCCGGCTTTAACCTGGTTAATCTTTGCGGCAGGATGGATCTTAAGCAGCTGGCCGCTTTAATGCAAAGAGCGAATATAGTCATATCAGGTGATTCCGGGCCTTTACATCTTGCTTTGAGCGTAGGGGCCAGGGCGATAGGTATTTTCGGCCCGACTTCGGTATCGGTAACCGGCCCATATAATGTAAAAACTCCCAATATATTACAGAAAGACCTGGATTGCGTTATTCCTTGTTACAGACAAGGCTGTTCGGATATGCGCTGCATGAAAGCAGTGACGGTTGATGATGTAGTTGAGAAAGTCAGAGAAATAATCACGGAAAATACTAGATAATATGTTTATCGTATTAGGTTGAAGGCTCGTGTAGCTGGAATCGGTGAAAGTCAAGAGGTTGCGTTATAAAAAATTTTAAAAATAATCACGATATACGCATAACGATAGGCGTTTCCAGATACGTAACCGAACAGCGAATAATTTATGAGGATACTCTTTATTACTTTAAGCAATATCGGTGATTGCGTCTTAACTTTGCCGGTTCTGGATATTTTGCTGGATAAATATCCCGATGCGGATATTTCTGTTTTGGCTAGTCCCCGGGCAGAAGGAATATTCAGAAAAACCCCCTTTATTAAAAAAATATTCATTTACGATAAAAAAGCGCCGTTAAAAGAAAAAATAATGCTTATCAAACGCATGATGCATGAAAAATATGATTTGGTGGCTGATCTTAAAAATACGATATTGCCTTTTTTACTCTTCGCTAAATCAGCAACAAAACTATTTGATTTTTCTAAAAATATTATGCATATGAGGGTAAGGCATATCTGCCGGCTCAAATCTTATTTAAGGCCGGCGGATATTAATTCCGCAGGCAGGCACTTTTTTTTAAATAACAAGCAGGGGCAAGAAAAGTACGGTAATTATATTATTATGGCCCCGGGGACAAAAGGAAGCACTAAGCGCTGGAAAGAAGACCATTTCATAAAATTGATAAAGAAAATATTGAAACAATATGATTTCACCGTAATTTTGGTGGGGGATAGGGATGACATGGCCATTACTAATGAAATTGCTTATCAGGCAGGTAAATCCGTTATTGACCTTGCGGGAAAAACTGATTTAAACGAGCTGGCAGGATTAATCGGAGGGGCTAAATTTATTGTATCCTGTGATAGCGCCTGTCTTCATTTTGCCAGCTATTTAAATGTGCCGGTTATAGCTGTATTTGGCCCGACGGATCCGGAAAAATACGGCCCCTGGTCGGAAAAAAGTGTTGTAGTTAAAAAAGAATTGGGCTGTAGGCCGTGCCAGAAAGCAGAATGCGCCTCCGGCGCGCCTGAGTGTATTGATTTTATCAGCGCTGAGGAAGTATTCGGAAAAATAATCAAGATTTACCCATGAAAAAATATAAGCGTATATTAATTATACGCACCGACAGAATAGGCGATGTGGTTTTATCCACCCCAGTGATAAAAGCGCTTCGCGATAATTTTCCATCTGCCTATATTGCCATGATGGTGAGCCCCTTTACGCGGGAATTGGTTGAAGGCAATCCTTTTTTAGATGAGGTTATCGTATACGATAAGGCAAACAAACAAAAAGGGTTTGTGAATAACCTGCGCTTTATTTTAGCCTTGCGTAAAAAAAGATTTGATCTGGCGGTGATATTACACTCTACTAATAGGGTAAATATCATCGCGTTTTTGGCAGGCATAAAATATAGAGCCGGTTATTCCAGGCGCCTGGGTTTGCTGCTTACAAAAAACATCCCCTATTCCAAATATAAAGGAGAAAAGCACGAGGTAGAATATAATTTAGACATTTTAAGGGCTATAGGCGCAAAAATTACAGATGTGTCTTTATATATACCTAAAGATGAGAATTCCGAGAAATGGGCTGATGCTTTATTGGCTTGGCATGATATTAAGAAGGACGATAAGTTTATAGTTTTACATCCCTCCGCCAGCTGCCTGTCGCGAATGTGGCCGGTAGAAAAGTTCGCGCAGGTGGCCAACCGTTTAATAAGTTTATATCATACAAAAATAGTTATAGTTTCCGGAAACAACGATATTATTTTAGCCCGGAAACTTTTTGAGCAGATAAATTCTTCGGCGATAAACCTGGCGGGCAAAACTAACCTGATGCAGCTGGTGAGTATTTTAAGGAGAGCCGGGCTTATGATATCCAATGATTCGGGCCCGGTGCATATAGCTGTAGCCTGCGGTTTGCCGGTAGTCGTTTTGTTCGGCCGAAGCCAGCCGGGCATAAGCCCTAAACGCTGGGGCCCCCTGGGCAGTCAAGATATTGTTCTGCATAAGAAAGTGGGATGCGCTATTTGCCTTGCCCATGACTGCAAGAATAATTTTTTATGCCTTAAGTCTATAGAAGTTGATGATGTATTACAAGCAGTTGACCGGATACTAAAAGTATGTTAAAATTCATCGTTTAGTGTAGTAGGATTAACTATTGACTTTTGCTTTACCAATGGCATTAAGGTAGTCAATATTTCGCTTATGTTTCCGGAATTTTTACCATTAGTTGTACAAAGCTCAATAAGAGGCTTAGGGTTTGAATTTTGTTTACGGCAGCGAGCTTGCTGAGCCGTGAAAGCGAAATTTAGCCGCAGGCATTATATATGGCGATAGATTTGAAAAAAATAAAGACATATTCCTTGCGGAAGAGGAAAAGCAAAGTTATATTAAAGGACTTTGCCGGTTTGGGCAATAAAAACTCAAGCTTCCTTAATTTTTATAATTCCCTGCCGGATATCCTTGCCGTAAGAAACCTTAAATATGTGGTAAACGCGATTATCGCCGCCCGTAAAAAGAAAAAGCCGGTTATTTTCATGATGGGAGCGCATGTAATTAAGTGCGGATTAAATCCTGTTATTATAGACCTTCTAAAAAGAAATGTTGTTACATGTTTAGCTTTTAACGGGGCCGGCATTATTCACGATTTTGAGTTAAGTTATTGCGGCAGGACTTCAGAAGATGTGGCGGAGGCCTTGCGTACCGGAAGTTTTGGCATGAGTAAAGAAACCGCCGATTTCTTAAATCACGCCGTAAGTGATGGCTGGCGAAGCGGATTAGGCATTGGGGAGGCGGTAGGCAAGAGAATGGCACAAACCAAGCTGCCCTTTAAGCGCTATAGCCTGCTTTATAATGCTTTTAAGCTGAAGGTTCCTGTAACCGTACATGTTGCTTTGGGGACAGATATAATACATCAACATCATTCTTGTGACGGCAAAGCGATAGGAGAATGTTCTTTGCGCGATTTTCATAAATTAAGCGAAATCGTCATGGGTTTGGATAATGGCGGCGTATTGGTGAATATTGGTTCAGCTGTTATGCTGCCGGAAGTATTTTTAAAAGCGCTCAACCTTGCCAGAAACCTAAAGCGTAGAATTAGCGATTTTACAGTGGCAAATTTCGACATGGTTTATCAATATAGATCTTGTCAGAACGTGGTCAACCGCCCGCCGCACGGGCCTAAGTCAAAAGGATGTTATATAATAGGCCATCATGAAATAATGCTGCCTTTGTTGTGCCAGGCGATAATAGAAGGGATAAAATAGCTTGATAAAAGATTTTTTAAAAATAAAACGGATAATCGCCAAATTTAAAAAACTTAAGATTATGGTAATCGGCGATTTAATACTTGATGAATTTCTTTGGGGAGATGTTGAGAGGATTTCTCCTGAGGCTCCCGTGCCTGTTGTCTGGGTAAGGTCCGAATCTTTTATGCCGGGAGGCGCCTCTAACGTAGCAAATAATATTGCTTCTTTGGGCGCTAAAGTATATTTAAGCGGCATTACAGGCAAAGACAGAAACGCAGATATTTTAGTCGCGGAACTGGAAAAAAGAGGCATTAATTTAGACGGGGTAGTCGTAGATGGCCAAAGGCCGACAACATTAAAAACACGTATTATTGCGCATCATCAGCAGGTAGTAAGGGTTGACAGGGAAAGGCTGGATTCTATCGATGATAATATGTATGACCAAATGTTTGCTTTTATTAATAAAAAAATAAAAGAAGTAGATGCTATAATAATTGAAGATTATGGCAAGGGGCTTGTTACTTCCAGGCTTTTAAGTAGGCTTATTCCTTTGGTAAAGAGGCATAAAAAGATTATCACGGTAGATCCTAAAGTAGACCATTTTTCTTATTATAAGGGCGTTAGTTCCATTACGCCAAACCTTAAAGAAGCCCAGGAAATCTCAGGATTAAAAGCAAAAACAGAATCGGATATCGATAAAATAGGCAGAAAAATTTTAAAGGAACTGAATTCAGAGAGTGTTCTTTTGACATTGGGTGAAGGCGGCATGCGTCTTTTTGAAAAAAATGGTAAAATCATTCATATCCCTACCATGGCTCAGGATGTATTCGATGTTTCCGGGGCGGGTGATACCGTTATTGCCGCTTTTACTCTTGGGCTTTCCTGCGGCATAAATCCGCGTTATGCGGCTTATATAGCTAACTATGCCGCAGGAATCGTTGTAGGCAAAGTAGGGGTTGCCACTGTGACCTCGCAAGAGCTTCTTGAACGCATAAAAGGGGTAAGGTGATATCATGGATGTGGTTGGTGTAATACCGGCGCGTTTTTCATCAAGCCGTTTCGAAGGCAAGGTTTTAGCTGATATTTATGGCAAGCCTATGCTGCAGTGGGTTTATGAGGCAGCCAAAAAGGCAAAAATTTTGGATGATTTGATTATTGCCTGCGATAATGAGAATGTTGAAATAGCCGCAAGAAGTTTCGGGGCAAATGTAGTCTTTACTTCTAAAGAGCATACATCTGGTACAGACAGGATCGCCGAGGTTATTAATCCAATAGAGGCTAAAATTATAGTAAATATTCAGGCAGATGAGCCGCTTATACAGCCGTCTATGATTGAAGATGTTGCCTCGGCGTTATTGAAAGATAATAGTGTCGGGATGTCAACTCTCCGTAAAGAAATAACAGAGATTGGGGAGCTTTATGACCCGAATATAGTTAAAGTGGTTGTAGACAAAGACGATTTCGCGCTTTATTTTTCCCGTTCACCACTTCCTTCTCCCGAGAGAGAGATAGATAAAAACAGCCCTGTGATGCCCAAAGGATTTTTTAAACATATAGGCCTTTACGCCTATACCAAAGATTTTCTGTTTACATTTAAAAATTTGCCTTCATCTTCATTGGAAAAGATAGAGAAGCTGGAGCAGTTGCGGGTTTTAGAAAACGGATACAAGATAAAAGTTCTCGAGACCAATTTTGAGACTATCGGGGTAGATACCGCTGAAGATCTAGAAAGGCTGAAGGAAAGGATTAGAGCCCAGGAATGATAAAAACCAGGCAGATAAATTTAAAAAACATAAAGATAGGGGCGGGGAATCCTCTTGTTTTGATCGCCGGGCCATGTGTAATAGAGTCAGAAAGCATGGCTTTGACAATAGCCGGGCAAATAAAAAAAATTACCAGCCGCCTGCGCGTCCCTTTTATATTTAAAGCAAGTTTTGACAAAGCAAACAGGTCCTCGGCGAAATCCTTCCGCGGGCCGGGAATAGATAAGGGTTTAAGTATTTTATCAAAGATAAAAGAGAAATTTAATCTTGCCGTGCTTTCAGATGTGCATTCATTGGATGATATCGATAAAGCCAGGGAAGTTTTGGATATAATTCAAATACCGGCATTTTTATCGCGCCAAACGGATTTATTAGCGGCTGCGGCAAAAACAGGAAAGATCGTAAATATAAAAAAAGGGCAGTTTTTAGCGCCCTGGGATATGAAAAACGTAATTGAAAAAGTAGAACAGGCGGGAAATAAAAAAATTATTCTTACTGAGCGCGGAGCCTCTTTCGGATATAATAATTTAGTTACCGATTTGAGGGCTTTGGCTATTATGCGTAAGTTTGGTTATCCTGTGATATATGATGCGACTCACAGCGTACAATTACCGGGGGCGGCGGGAAAATCCAGCGGAGGGCAGAGAGAATTTGTTTTCGGCCTTTCCCGGGCTGCAGCGGCATTTGGCTGTGACGGTTTATTTTTAGAAGTCCATAATGATCCCGATGTGGCTCTTTGTGACGGGCCAAACTCAATAAATTTGCCTACATTAAAGAAATTATTAGAGCAGGTTAAAAAGATTGAAAGGGCTTTAAAGATATGCTAAGGCGCGCAAAACAAGTTTTAAGGATAGAGGCAGAGGCAATTGAAGGCCTCTGTAAACATTTAAGTAAGGATTTTGAAAAAGCCGTGGATTTGCTGGCGCGCTGCAAAGGGCGCGTAGTCGTAACGGGCATGGGTAAAGGAGGAATAATAGGCCAGAAGATTTCCGCCACTATTTCTTCTCTGGGCACACCCAGCCTTTGGCTGCATAGCGCTGAAGCTTCTCATGGTGATTTAGGCAGGATAACTCGTGATGATACAGTTATAGTTTTGTCAAATAGCGGGGAAACGCAGGAAGTAAAAGATTTGCTGCCGCAGATCAAAAGAATAGGGGCGAAAATTATAGCGATAACCGGAAATATAAGATCAACTCTTGCTAAATACAGCGATGCTGTTCTGGATACTTCGGTTAAAAAAGAGGCATGTTCTCTGGGCCTGGCGCCTACATCATCTACAACCGCGATGCTTGCGATGGGGGACGCGCTTTCGGTATGCGTGGTAGAAAAAAAAGGATTCAAAAAAGATGATTTTGCTTTTTTACACCCGGGCGGAAGTTTAGGTAAGCGGCTACTGCTTACCGTTGAAGATATTATGCGCAAGGGAAGAGCAAACTGCAAGGTAGGCGTTGATACCAGCGTAAAGGATACACTTTTGTCTATAACTGCCGCACGGGCGGGCGCTGCCGCTGTTGTAGATAAAAGGGGAAGGCTTTTAGGTATTTTCACTGATGGAGATTTAAGAAGACACATAGAAGATGACAAGGGCCTGCTGGATAAAAAAGTCAAGGGAGTGATGACCAAACACCCGACTGTTATTAATAGTAAAAAACTTGCTTATGAAGCCTTAAGGCTGCTTCGTGAAAAAAAAATAGATGAATTGCCGGTAGTGGATGACCAAAACCGGCCCGTAGGCATGCTGGATGTGCAGGATTTATTAAAGGCGGGGCTGGTATAATGCAGTTTAGAGTTAATAGTTTAGAGTTAACAGAAAAAATTAAAAAAATCAAGCTGCTTATTCTGGATGTTGACGGGGTGTTGACGGACGGAAGGATTATTTATGATTCTAATGGGTGCGATTCAAAATTTTTTGATGTTCATGACGGGCTCGGTGTTTATCTTTTAAGAGAGTTTGGCATTAGGACTATATTGCTTAGCGCTAAAGATTCCCCAGTTTTAAAACATCGCGCAAAAGACATGCGTGTTGAAGAAATTTATGCCGATGCCGCCCCGAAGACAAAAGCGCTGGATAGAATTTTAAAAAAATATAAATTAAATGATAGCGAAGTTTGTTTTGTTGGCGATGACCTTGTTGATTTGGGAGTTTTAAAGCGTGTAGGTTTTGCCGTCGCAGTAGCCGGTGCATGCGAAGAAGTTAAGCAAAGCGCGGCCTATATTACAAAAAAACAAGGCGGCAGAGGAGCAGTAAGGGAAGTTACGGAACTGATTCTTAAATCTCATAATAAATGGAACGAGGCGGTAAGAATATTTGAAAAGTGAAAGGGGGCTAGTCATTATGGAAAGGAAAATATTTTTAGCATTTTGTTTTGTGTTTTTACTTTTTAATAGTGTTTTAGCAAGCAGCGATACGGTAGATAATAATCTTGAGCTAACCGCAGGAATATCCCATATTACTTATGAGGAGCCTGACGTGATGGAAGAAAAAGGCCTGATGTATGGCATTATAGGCGCTTTTACTCATAATGATAATTTCATGCTTAGGGGCGAAACTAGATTTAGCTGGGGTGAGGTGGATTATTCTTCCTCTTCGACAGGAACCCTTGATAATATCGATGATTATATTTTGGAATTTAGAGGGTTGTTGGGACGTAATTTTTCCTCATCCGATAAAACAACCATTGTGCCCTATATAGGTTTTGGGTATAGATATCTAAATGATGATTCTTCAGGGCGTTTGACTTCAACAGGCCATGCCGGCTATGAGAGAGAATCAAACTATTATTACAGTCCTATAGGTGTTGAATTAATAACTGAATTGGAAAATGGCTGGTCCTGGGGGGCAATGCTGGAATATGATATTTTTTGGAAAGGTGTTCAGAAGAGCCATTTAAGCGATGCAAATCTCGGTTTTAGCGATCTGGAGAATGATCAAAATAGCGGCTATGGGCTAAGGGGCTCGCTTAAATTTATAAAGAAAGATAAAACTATGGATTTTTTAATAGAACCATTTATAACTTATTGGAATATAGCTAAATCCAAAGAGCAGGCAGTTAGCTATACCGGAATCATTGTCGGTACCGGTTACGAGCCCAAGAATAATTCTATAGAAATAGGCGTTAAGTCCGGAGTAAAATTTTAGGAGAGCGGATATGAATATTCTTATCGCGGATGACACAAAGGGTTTATTGGAACTTTTACGGGCTAAAGCCAGTTTAAAAGGGCACGACATAGATGTTGTTTATGACGGTAATAAAGCTTTAGAATATATAAAATCAGATAAGTATGATTTGGTGTTTTTGGACCATAACATGCCTAAAGTTACAGGTTCTGAGTTGATTAAATATATAAGAGAAAATAATCTCAAGGCGAAAGCGGTTTTATTCACAGGCGATCCTTCCATTAATTATTTCATCGCAAAGGAAATTGGCGCGGATGAATATTTATCAAAGCCAATAAGAATAAAAGACATAGAACATATAGTTACCAAATATTTGAAAGGCTAAGGTTGTTTTTTTAGAGAGCCGTATTTTTTAAAAAAATCAAGCCGGCGGTACATAAACTTTAAATTATAAATCCCAAGATTATCCTTGGGATTTTGACTATTTAGGGGTAAAATATATAAAAAGGAATGTCGTGGCTTAATGCCGGAAGGTTAAATATAGCGGTTATGGAGCAAAAAATAAATAAGCCGGAAAATCTGGATTTTGAAATACGCTTTTATGAAAAATTACTTAAAGATAGCCCTAATTTCATAACTGCTTTAATTGCCTTGGGAGATAATTACACCAAAAGCGGCCGTTATGAAGACGGTTTAAAAGTCGATCTGAAGCTTTCGCAGATGAAGCCCGGCGATCCCGTGATTCATTACAATCTTGCCTGTAGCTATTCTTTGCTGAAGATGGCGGATGAATGTATTTCTGCGCTTAAAAAAGCGATAGAATTGGGTTATTCGGATTTTGATTTTATGAAGGCCGACCCCGATCTTAATTTTATTCATCTGGATCCGCGCTTCAAAAGTTTATTGTTAAAGACGGACAGCAATGTAATCTAGCAGGCTTATTTTTATCTAAGGCATGAATACAGAAATTGAATTTGTAAAAGGGGATATTACGCGGGTAAACTGTGACGTTATTGTAAACGCCGCAAACCGGACGTTATTGGGCGGAGGAGGGGTAGACGGGGCGATACATCGGGCGGCAGGGCCGGATTTGCTTGTCGAATGCATGAAATTAGGCGGTTGTGATACGGGTTATGCCAAGATTACCAGCGGATATAATCTGCCTGCGCGCTACATTATTCATGCGGTAGGACCGGTATGGGCAGGCGGCGGACATAATGAAGAAGAATTGCTGGCATCATGTTACCGCGAATCTCTAAGCATAGCAAAGGCGCATAAATTAAGAGTGATAGCGTTCCCTTCAATTTCTACGGGGGCCTATCATTTCCCTTTAAGTCTGGCCGCACCCATAGCTTTAAAAACAGCCCTGTATTTTATTAAAGAGAATGAGGCAGCTTTCGATAAGATAATTTTTGTTCTGTTCTCAGAACATGATTTTGAAATTTATAAAGCTGTATACGCTAAATTAAATGAAAAAACAAACTAAATTCAGCGAGCTTAAGAATATATTTGAAATCCTCCATGGCCCGGACGGATGCCTTTGGGATAAAGAGCAAACGCATAAAACCCTCATTCCTTATTTACGGCAAGAAGCAAGAGAGTTAATCTCTGCGATAAATGATAATGATTATGCTCAAATGAAGGAGGAGTTGGGAGATTTATTGATACAGGTGATGTTTCATTCGCAGATTGCCTCTAAGAAAGGAAAGTTTAACATTGAAGATGTTTTAGAGGTATTGATAGCGAAGTTAAAACGAAGGCATCCACATGTCTTTAGTGGTGTAAAGGTAAAATCCAGCAGGGAAATAATCAAAAATTGGAATAAAATTAAGATCCAGGAAAAAGCCGGAACCCAATCTTTAAAAACAAATTATTTTTAAAAGAGGCAGGAATAATTATGGGCTTAAAGAAGATAACAAAATTATCAGAGATTAATCGGTTGCAAAAAAAATGTAGCAGGATTCATAACAAAATAGTTAACCTGCAGTCTAGGATGGCGCGTATCGAAGCTAAAAGTAAAGATAATCTTGCCTGGCGCAGCCTACTGGTTTCTGCCGTATGTGATATGGATACGGCATTAGATAATTTCGAAGAGCGCCTAAACCACATTAGGCAGGAAGTTAAGGAGTTTAAGTAAATCTTGCGCTGATAATATATAAAAATGATACGCATATCGCCTACCACCGGATTAAACCTGTTTAAGAACTGCCAGCGTTGTTTTTGGCTGCACTATAATAAAAAGTTAGCGCGGCCGCGGGGGATTTTTCCTTCTTTGCCGATAGGAATGGATACTGTAATTAAGGAATATTTTGATAAATATAGAGGAAAACTACCGCCTGAACTGACAGGAAGAATAGATGGGATTCTGATGCCCGACACAGCCCTGATGGATAAATGGCGTAATTGGCGCACAGGCTTAGAGTATTATGATAAAGAGCTTGATGCGGTTTTGTTTGGGGCATTGGATGATTGCCTGGTAGATGCGGGTTGTTACATACCTTTAGACTATAAGACTAAAGGAAGCCTGCCATCTAATAATGAAGCAGAGAAATATTATCAAACGCAGCTTGATTCTTATGCGTTACTGTTGAATTCTAACGGTTACAAGACTAAAGATTCCGCTTACATAGTTTATTATTCTCCCCAAAAAATAGAAAGAGATGGATTAGTAAGGTTTAATATAAATCCGTTTAGGCTGGAAACGAGTTTAGAGAGAATAAAAAATACATTTTCTGACGCTGTAAATTTACTTAAAGGAAATATCCCGCGTCAAAATCAGGATTGCGAGTATTGTAATTGGTTTAATAGAATGGCAGATTGCAAATTTAAAGAAATCCCCAGAGATTTATTTGAAGCTTAAATTTTTTAAAATTACTATGTAGGCTTCGGGATTTCAGCCGCAGGCTGATCTGCCTACGGCATGAGATTCGCTTACGGCGAAAATTCGTACTTGTCTGCCTACGGCGGATGTGTTCATTGAGGAGGCGAAATGGTAAAAACTAAAATTCAAAGCGAGCGCAGGCGTTTTATCCGAAAACCGATGTGTTTTCCTCTCAAATATAAAGCGGTTAGAAAGTGGGAGGGGGAAGATGTTAAGGAGGAGCAATCTAGGGCAATAGATGTTAGCCGGGGAGGTTTATTGTTTTCATCGAGCTACCGCATCAAAAAGGGACAGCCGCTTTTGCTGGAGGTGCCGCTTGAAAATAACCTGTTTAATGTTAGGGCAAAAGTTATGCGCTGCAATAAGTCCGGCGGCGAAAAACTCTACAATATAGGAGTTTGTTTTGCCAAAATTCATGATGCTTTCCAGGTAAAATTAATAGAGCAGATTTATCTTATAGATGAATACCGTAAGCTGCGCAGCCTGCAATTAGGCAGGAAAATGTCTTTAAATGCCGCAAGCAAAGAATGGATTAAGCGTTATTCCAAGCGCTTTGAAAAACTGTATTGGTAGGCGCCTAAGTAAATAAATAGAGAGGACAATATGGATATCAAGATTTTTTTAGCGACATTTTCAGCTATATTTTTGGCGGAACTTGCGGATAAAACACAATTAGTCGGCATAGGCATGAGCGCTAAATCCGGCAAGCCTGTAAGTGTATGGCTTGGCTCTGTTTGCGCTTACATGCTGGTTACTTTATTTTCAGTTTTGGTTGGGAGTGTATTAGGAAAATATATGAGTCCGGCTATTATCAAGTACTGCGGAGCGTCTTTATTTATAATAATCGGTTTGCTTATGTTATCCGGGAAGATTTAATCAAGACGCATACGCCCCCCGGCTTCAAACTGGGGTGTCTGCGGCGAAGATTATCCCGCGGAGTATTCATCAGCTATCGGAGGAGCAATGTATAGGCCCAAGATTAAGGTGTTTGATTGTACTATCCGTGACGGCGGACTTATAAATAATCACGATTTTGATTTTAATTTTGTACGTAATGTATATAAGGCTTTATCGCAATCCGGAGTAGATTATATGGAAATCGGCTATAAAAATTCCAGGGAGCTTTTTTCATCAAGCGAATACGGCCAGTGGAAATTTTGTGATGACGAGGAAATAAAGCGCGTTATCGATGGCGTAGAATCACAGATTAAAATATCCGTAATGGTCGATGTCGGCCGGGTAAATATTGATAATATAAAACCGAAAAAAGAAAGCCCCGTAGATATGATCAGGGTGGCAGCTTATGTCAAAGATATAGATAAAGCCATATTCATGGTAAATAGCTTTGCGGACAAGGGGTATGAGACAACAATTAATATAATGGCGATATCCAAAGATATGGGCCCGGAATTGGATGAAGCGCTTGCGCAAATTGAAAAAGAAAGCAAGGTTGATGTTGTTTATATCGTGGATAGCTTTGGTTACCTGTATCAGGAACCGGTTGAATATTTGGTCAAAAAATTCAAAAATATTATAAAGACCAAGGAAGTCGGATTCCACGGGCATAATAATCAACAGCTTGCTTTCGCCAATACGATTGAGGCTATAATCCATAATGCTAATTACCTTGATGCCACGGTATATGGCATAGGGCGTGCCGCAGGTAACTGCCCGCTTGAACTTCTAATAGGTTTTTTGAAGAATCCAAAGTTTGATATAAGGCCGATTTTAGATTTAATATCCAATGAATTTATTCCTTTAAGGGACAAGATTGAATGGGGCTACATTATACCTTATGCCATATCCGGGATGATGAATGAACATCCTCGTGCGGCGATGGCGCTGCGTAAGGGTAAAAATAAGGAAAATTACCGTCAGTTTTATGAAAGCCTGACTAATATCGGCATAGAATAGGCCTAACCCCTATCGGCTATCAGGCGGTACGGCTTAGCTAAAAAAACGCGTGGACATAAAAGAATTTAAGAAACTTCCAATAATGGGGATATTGCGCGGCATAAAGATGGATAGGCTTGATGAGCTGGTAAGCGCTATTTTATCTTCCGGGCTTAAAACCATAGAACTTGCCATGAATACGTATAAGGCTCCGCAGATTTTAGCCAAAATCGTTGAGTTATCGGGTAAAAAGCTTATAGTGGGGGCAGGGACGGTTTTAACGGTTGATGATTTGAAAAAAGCGTTAGATAACGGCGCGGGATTTATTGTTATGCCAACATTGGCGGTAGATGTTGTTCAATATTGCGCCAAAAACAAAATTCCGGTATTTGCCGGCGCGCTGACTCCCCAAGAAATATATAATGCCTGGTGCTTAGGAGCTAGCATGGTCAAGGTATTCCCGGCAAAGTTCTTTGGGCCGGAATATTTTAGAGAGATAAAAGGGCCTTTCCCCCAGATTGAACTTCTTGCCTGCGGAGGAGTAAATATTAAAAATATCGGTTTATTTTTTTCAAATGGCGCATCGGCCGTTGCTTTTGGCGCAAGCATTTTTAGAAAAGACTGGATTGCTTCCGGGCAGTTTTTGCGTATTCAGGAATCTATAAAGGCATTAATCGATTCAAAAGACAAAGGCCCTTCGCAGATATTTTTTATCTGAACATCCTAATCAGGTTGTCTAGAATAAATTGTGTAAATTATAGCGGATTAACATGGCCGCTGGCTCGGCCTTATTTTTCGCAGGCGCTCGGCCTGCGTTACGCCCTGCTCAAAATCAGCCCAAGCCAGCATGAATTTACATAATTTTCAGCATACTACCTCCTAATCAAAAATATTGGCAATATTGCCTAAATTTGATATTATATTACTTCAAGTTTGCCGATGTAGCTCAGTTGGCAGAGCAGCGCTTTCGTAAAGCGCGGGCCGGAGGTTCGATTCCTCTCATCGGCTGATTTTTCCTTGGGAAAATATGGCAAGATTTATTCTGCTAGAGATAAAAAGGTGCGTTTATGGATTGCAGTAATATTTCCAGCAAAAATAAAATTCCTTCTTCGGAGAATAAACAAAATTTACGGCCATCGAAAGATGCCCTATCAGGAGCAGGGTTTAGGAAAATTTTAAAAAATAGGAATTTTTTTCTTCTTTGGCTGGGGCAGATAATTTCACAATTTGGCGATCGGCTAAATCAAATGGCTCTTATCGCCCTTGTCTATCAGCGCGCCCCGGGTTCGGCTCTGCAGCTGGCCAAGATAATTTCTTTTACTATTATTCCTGTATTTATTATCGGCCCTGTAGCCGGGGTCTATGTTGACAGGTGGGACCGGCGTAAGACAATGTATATTTGCGATCTTTTGCGGTGTGTGCTTGTATTGCTAATACCTCTGGCGTTCTTTTATAAGCGTTCTTTTTTCCCTATATATTTAATAGTGTTTATAATTTTTTGCATTTCAAGGTTTTTCGTTCCGGCGAAAATGGCAATAGTCCCGGATTTGGTGGATAAAGGCAGCCTGCTTCTGGCTAATTCTTTAGTTGCTACTACCGGTATGATTGCCGCTGCTTTTGGATTAGGCTTAAGCGGGATACTTGTTTCTCCTGCTTGGATAGGCGTAGAGGGGGGATTTTATTTAGATAGCTTAACTTTTTTTATTTCCGCCTTTTTAATTTTTCTGATTAGTAAAAGAATCGCAACCTCTCAGAAAGAGAGCTTGATTAACGTAAGCCGGGGAGTTTTAGAAGTTATACGTAAATCGGTATTCAGCGAAATGAAGGAAGGATTTTTTTATCTTATTAAACATAAAGAGTTACGTTATATTATCGGTGTACTTTTTTTATTGGGGGCTGCCCTAGGAAGTGTCAATACCGTAATTATAGTTTTTGTGCAGCAGGCGTTACATTCAGCAACTAAGGATTTAGGGTTGTTGGCTATGTTTTTGGCTGGCGGATTATTCTTTGGTTCGATTATTTACGGCAGATTCGGCCACAGGGTTGCATTATTTAAGACGATATTTTTATCACTGTCTTGCGTGGGGTTTACTTTGATAGCTTTTAGTTTTATATTAAAGAGTAACCCGCATTTTTTAGTGGCGGCGGTATTGGCGATTGTATTGGGGGTTGTCATTTCTCCGATAATAACCGCCTGCAACACACTGATACATCAATTAAGCCATGATGAGATGCGTGGAAAGGTGTTTAGTTCTGTAGAAATTGTTATACATTTGGCATTTTTGGTTTGTATGCTTTTGAGCGCATTTTTGGCTGATAAATTAGGGCAGGCAAAGATTCTCATTGGCGCGGGCGTAATTCTTGCGCTTTTTGGGATTTTAAGTTTGATAAATGAATCTTCACGGAATAATTCGCGCTTATAAGTTACGTCGGCTGCGCCTCCGTAACTTATGTGCCCATTAGTATTAATAATGTTCCCTCGCCTAAACACTCGTAAATTTCTTCGAAATTTACTTCGCAGGCTTCGGGATAATTCGCCCATATCTCGCCGTAAGGCGGATGGGTTCATGCTTCGCTGCATAAACATTGAAAAATTCTCTTCGATAATTTTTCAATATTCCGCGGAGTAATTCGCGCAAATAACTTACGTCGTTCTTCGAACTCCGTAAGTTATCCACAAGGATAGGCCATCCTGATACATTTAAAGGATGGGCCTAATGCGTTCATTAGATGATAAAAGAAAATAAGGAATTAACAGAAAATATAGCTATAAAAGCCATGCCTTTGCCTGAAAAGGCTTATATTCCTTTAATCCAGCATATCGGCAGGCCTTGTGATATTCTAAAGGTAAAAATAAATGATACAGTAAAAACCGGCCAGCTTCTTGCCTGTGCCGAGGCAAGCGTTAGCAGCCCTGTCCATGCCTCTATAAGCGGCAAAATTACCGCCATAGGCGAATACGCGCATCCCATCTTGGGAAAAAGTACGGCCATAACAATAGAGCGCGACATTAATTTGACAGAGGAGCAATTTCCATTATTAGATAAAAGCAGGATAAATAGCTTTAGTCCTGATGAGCTTCGCCTTTTGATAAAAAATGCCGGTATTGTCGGAATGGGAGGCGCCACATTTCCTACGCATATAAAGCTTTCTCCCCCTAAGCCGGTAGATAGCCTTATCATAAACGGCGCGGAATGCGAGCCGTATTTAACTAGCGATAACCGGCTGATGATTGAAGAATCTGAAGGAATATTAAAAGGCATCGAGATAATTGCCAAAATATTAAACGTTAAAAATATTTATATCGCAATTGAAGATAACAAAGCGGAAGCAATTTCTGTTTTCAAAAACGCGATACTTAATACTCAATACACAATACGGGTCTTAAAGACTAAATATCCCCAGGGCGCGGAGAAGCAGTTAATTTATTCCGTATTAAGGCGTAAGGTTCCTTCGGGAAAATTGCCTTTAGATGTGGGGGCAGTAGTGCATAATGTCGCCACCTGCTTTGCCGTATTTGAGGCGGTATATAAAAATAAACCGCTTTATGAAAGACTGGTTACGGTAACGGGCGATATTTTAAAAAATCCCGGAAATTTAAAAGTCAGAATAGGCACACCTGTGAAAGATTTAATATCTTTTTGCGGGCCATTAAAAAAAGAGGCAAAAAAAATAATTATGGGCGGGCCGATGATGGGTATCGCGCAATTTAGCGATGATTTTCCTGTAATCAAAGGGACCAGCGGCATATTAGTTTTATCGGAAGACGAAGTTAAAGAAGCGCAAGAGGGGATTTGCCTGCGTTGCGGAGAGTGCGTTAAAAACTGCCCGATGGGGCTTACGCCGGCTTTGATTAGCATGGCTGTTGCATCTGAAAAATGGGATTTGGCAAAGGAATACGGCGCGCTTGATTGCGTTGAGTGCGGGCTTTGTTCTTATAGCTGCCCGGTCAACAGGAAAATAGTCCAGGCGGTAAAATACGCAAAAACAAAGATTAAGAGATAAGATTTATAATGAATAAAGATATTATTAAATTCAGCTTGATACTTTTTTTGATATGTTTTATCGCTGCCGTGTTCCTTTCCGGAAGCAACTTTATTACAAAAGAAAAAATCGCTTTTCAGAAACAAAAGGAAGAACAAGAGGCGCTCCGTGAAGTTATGCCAGAAGCATTTAGTTTTGAAGCCGTAAAAAATCGCGCCAATGAGGTAATTTTTTACAAGGCTTTGGATAATAACGCAGACAAGATAATCGGTTGCTGTTTTATAGCTTCGCGTTACGGATATTCAAGTCTTATTGAAATTATGGTGGGCATGGATACGCAGGGGAATATAAAAGGTATTAAAATACTCTCTCAGGCTGAGACTCCGGGATTAGGGGCGAAGATAGCAGAGCTTGCCGTCCAAACTACTTTGCTGGAAGTTTTAACCGGTAAGGCGAAAAAAGAAGAAAAAAGTAAGCCATGGTTTGAAGAAAGATTCAGCAATAAGGCTATTAATAAGTTAGATAAAGTTGAAACTATTACCGGGGCGACGATTTCATCCCGCGCCGTAATAGAAGCGGTTAAGGAAAAGGCGGAAGAAATAGTTAAAATAGCAGCAAGTAGAGAGTAATAAGGTTTTGAATCTCGTTATGCGGCTATCGGTTGCGTAGCTCGAAACGTCATTCGTATTTCGTTTATCAGTTTTACGTTTTACGATTAGCGATAAGCGTTTCCAGTTACGCAACCGTTGGACGATAGACGTTTGAATATGGATAATCTAATAGTTTCCACATCTCCCCATATACATAGAAAAGAATCGGTATCGTATATTATGTGGGCAGTAGTAATTGCTCTTATCCCTTCGGGCATTGCCGGCGTATGGATATTCGGGATTGGAGCTTTGTGGGTAATGCTTGCAGGAGTTTTTTCCGCGCTGTTGTTTGAGGCCCTTATTTGCCGCCTGCGCGGAAAAAAAGTCAGTATTCTGGATGCCAGCGCGATTCTTACCGGATTGCTGCTTAGCTATAACCTGCCCGCCAACGTTCCTTTATGGCTTCCGGTTGTGGGAAGTTTTGTTGCTATAGCGGTTGCCAAGCAGGCATTTGGCGGCTTGGGCAGAAATATCTTTAATCCGGCTTTGGTAGGCAGGGCGTTTTTACTGGCTGCCTGGCCTACTTATATGACGACATTCATAAAGCCGTATGACAGCATAACGGCTGCCACGCCGCTGGCCTTGCTTAAGGAAGGAAAGGCATTGAACCTCGGCCAGATGAATCTATCATATTTTGATTTTTTAACCGGTGGCAGAGGCGGATGTATAGGCGAAGTTTGTATTGTTGCTTTACTTATTGGGGCACTTTATCTGTGGGTGAGAAAAATAATTTCGCTTCATGCGCCTTTTGCTTTTATTACGATAGTTGCTCTTTTAAGCTGGATATTTTCAGGAGAAGCGTTATTTAAGGGCGATTTTATATTCGCGGTACTTTCCGGAGGCTTGATCCTGGGAGCATTTTTCATGGCAACGGATTATGTAACTACTCCGTTAACGGCAAAAGGGCAGTTTATTTTTGGCTTAGGGTGCGGACTGCTCACATTTGTGATTAGAAAATGGGGCGGTTATCCCGAAGGCGTCAGTTATTCTATACTTATAATGAATGCTTTTGTGCCGTTGATAGACAGGTTTGTCAGGCCGAAGAGGTATTCGCCGTAATTCGGCCAAATAACTTATGTCGCTCTTCGAGCTCCATAAGTTATGGCCTCATTAGATGAGAAAAATAATACCGGAATTCAATAAAGGTTTGCTAAAGGAAAATCCTGTTTTGGTTTTGGCGTTAGGGTTATGTCCTACGCTTGCGGTATCGGTCTCCGCCATAAACGCCATAGGGATGGGTGCTGCTGCGACATTTGTTCTTTTTGGCTCAAACATTATTGTTTCATCATTGCGCAAGGTTATTCCGGATAAAATTCGCATTCCCTGTTTTATCGTGGTTATCGCGACATTTGTAACAATTGTAGAGATGCTTTTGAAAGCATATTTTCCCGCGCTAAATAAATCCCTGGGGATTTTTGTCCCTTTGATAGTGGTAAACTGTATTGTTTTGGGAAGGGCGGAGGCCTTTGCTTCCAAGCGTAATATTCTGCATTCGGCATTTGACGCTTTAGGCATGGGGTGCGGCTTTACGCTGGCGCTTTTAATAATATCTTCCATACGCGAGATTTTGGGAGCAGGCAAGATTTTCGGGTTTGTTTTAATAAAGGGCTATGAGCCGGCGTCTGTGATGATACTTGCACCCGGAGCGCTGTTGACCCTGGGATTCGTAATTGCTTTTATGAAATTAAAAAGCAGCAATAAAGGATAAAGCGATGGACTTAGGCAGATTAATAATGATTATCATCAGCATGGTTTTCATCAATAATTTTATTCTCTCTAAGTTTTTGGGGATGTGCCCTTTCATCGGCGTCTCGCGCGAAACAAAACCGGCTATCAGCATGGGTATTGCCGTTACTTTTGTTATGGCAGCCTCATCGGTAATTACGTGGCTTTTGTATAATTATGTGCTTATTCCATTTGAAATTACCTATTTAAGAACGATTACCTTTATTCTGGTGATTGCCGCTTTCGTTCAGTTTGTGGAAATGGTAATACGCAAGGTAAGCGTCGCTTTATACCGGGCGCTGGGAATATACCTTCCATTGATAACTACGAATTGCGCTATTCTGGGAGTAACCTTATTAAATACAAATGAATTTTTTAAAGATAATCACGCGGTAGCTGGGAGTTTTCTCCTGGGGCTGGCGCAAAGCGTGTTTGCCGGACTGGGTTTTACATTAGCGTTAATTTTAATGTCAGCGATAAGAGAGCGCCTGGATTTATTGGATATTCCCGAAAGCATGAAAGGCATTCCTATCGCTTTTGTCGTGGCAAGTCTGATGAGCCTGGCTTTTATGGGATTCGGAGGTTTTAGGTTCTAAATGAGGCCATCCGCCGTAGGCGCATCTGGCCGAATTTAAAGGTTGAACCATTTTGAGAATGATGGAAATTATATTACCTATTATAGTGTTAAGTTCATTGGGTATTTTATTTGGCCTGGGCCTGGCCTTTGCTTCAAAAAAGTTTTGCGTTGCCGAAGACCCCAGGCTTACGGGAATAATTAAATGCCTGCCCGGGGCAAATTGCGGCGCTTGCGGCAAGCCCGGCTGCATTGGTTTTGCGGAAAGCCTTATACAGGGAGAGGCCAGCGTTAATTCCTGCGTTGCTACTGAGGACGAAGAAAGACGGGAAATTTCTAAAATCTTGGGCGTTGCGTTAAAAGAAAAGATAAAAACCGCAGCCGTGCTTCATTGTGGAGGGGGCAGGAAAGTAAAGGGCAGGTTTATTTATGACGGCATTAAAACTTGTGCCGCATCCAATCTTATTATGGGCGGGCATAAGGCCTGTTTATATGGATGCCTTGGTTTTGGTGACTGCAGTAGAGTATGTCCGTTCGGCGCGATTACAATGGGAGAGGAAGAATTGCCCGTAGTAGACGAGAATAAATGTACTGCTTGCGGGAAATGCGTGGCAATATGCCCTAAAAATTTGTTTAGCCTTATAGCGGCAGATAAACCGTATTATACGAATTGTTCATCATTGGATTTAGGTAAAAAAGTAATGAGTGTGTGCAAGGTCGGCTGTATTGCCTGCCGTAAATGTGCTAATTCCTGCCCGCATAAAGCAATAGAGATAAAAAATAATTTAGCGGTTTTTGATTATTCCAAGTGTAAGAACGCGGGTGTTTGCTTTACGGTTTGCCCGACGAAAGCAATCGCGAAACGAGAAAAATAGGGACACATCCTATTTTCTTTATCTACTTATCATTTTAGAATAGCTACCTAACATAAAAATTCGCAATAAATAGGATGTGTCCCTATTTTTTAAAGGAGAATTAATTTATGAATATTGCTGTCTTTGCTTCGGGAAAAGGCACTAATTTATCCGCCATTATCAGGCAGGTTAAGAAAGGAAGCCTTAAGGTCAATATTGCCTTGATGGTAACTGATAATCCGAAAGCGCCGGCGATAAGCAGGGCAAGGAGGGCGGGGGTAAAAGTTGTAATAATAACGCCGAAAGATTTTCCGGATAAAAAAAGTTTTGAAGCCGAAGTTATTGATCAGCTAAAGCAAAATAATGTTGACCTGGTAGTTTTGGCAGGTTTTATGCTTATATTAGGCCCTAATTTGATAAGCGCGTATAAAGATAAAATTATAAATATTCATCCGGCATTGCTTCCGTCTTTTAAAGGTGCTTCCGCTATAAAGGACGCCCTTGATTACGGCGTAAAACTGACAGGCGTGACTGTGCATTTTGTGGATGAGAAAATCGATAACGGGCCGATAATAATGCAGGAGCCGGTAAAAATAGAAGAGAAAGACAGCTTGGAAATACTAGAGAAGAAGATACACAGGCTTGAACATAAAATTTATCCTAAAGCTATTGGCCTGCTGGCTGAAAATAGATTTAAGATAGAAAATAGAAAAGTTGTTATTCTGTAGAGTGTTCTAGTACCGCTTTGCGGTTTATGATTATTTTATTTTTGGTTAAGGAGTTATATAGCTGCGCTTCATAAAAATCACTAAAGCCGTATATTTTTAAAGTAGTAGTGATTATTTTACGTATCTCTTTGTCAATATCGGCATTCTCATCTACTTCCGGTTTCTGAAATTTAAGTTTTATACGGTGGCTTATTTGGGCTGCGATAAATTCTTCAAGGGTTATGTCGGAATATTGAATATTTTTTCCTTCCTTATCATCTTTTACCTGCGGCGCCATAACTATATCGCTGATGTTGCGATGCTGGTATTCTGTCCATGATATAAATCCATAAGATACTTTTTTTAAGTCAAGATAATACAAGGTGCTCCACATAATAAGGCCATTTTTTATATCAGCGGCTATTATGCTGTAAAAGGCGGGTTCTTTGCTTTTCTTGCGCTCCATGCTGAAGATTACCCGGCGCAGGACTATCATTACGTTATTAATCTTCTCAATAACCTTCTCGTTGTATTTTTTTTCCTGGTATTTTTCTATTTTAGGAACAGGCTTGATATTGTAATTGACTTTTACTAAACCGTCTTTGATTTCACTTTCGTTTGTTTCAATATTGAATTCTTCCGTATATTTTACCGGGGGATCGGTTTCTGTAAGGATATCCTCAACGGGTATATAAATCCAAAGAGTATCTCCTGCGAGTTTGGCCTTAATGTCTAAGGCGTACTCCTCTTTACAGATATCTTGAATTGATTGGGTAATGTTTTGGCGGCTAAAAGTGGAAGTTGTGGAAGAGGAGCAGCCGCAAAGGCAGGCGAGTAAGAGGCAGGTGAGGCTATTGAGCGCGATTCTTACCGAATTCCTTAAAGATAGCCTCAATTTCGTCATAATTAAGTTCTTCCTTGGTTACTAATTCATTCGCAAGCCGGTCAAGGAGGCTTTCTTCTTGTTTTAGTACGCCTTCCACTTCAGTCATGCAGTTTTGCAGTATATCCTGGACGTCGTTATCCAGCCGGCCTTTTATCTCTTCAGAGAGTGTATTTTTCCCATCGTAGGAGTAATAATTAAGCATATCAAAGTTTCCCAAGAGGCCTGATTTTCCCATGCCCCAGCGATAAACCATGTTGTGCGCGGTATAGAGTGCTGAGCTAAAATCGCTATCCACCCCTGCCGTAGTCATGCCTAATTTTAACTTTTCGGCGGCATATGAGCCTAAAGAACTTTTAATTCTCCCAAGGAGCTTATGCCGGTCGCGGATGAATATTTCTTCGCGTTCCGGCGTCCATGTTACTCCGCCGGTATGCCCGCGCGGCGTTATGGTTATTTTAAATACGTCCTGCGTGGGTACAAGCAGATAGGTGATGATGGCATGTCCTGCTTCATGATAGGCGACTTGCCATTTTTCCTCTTCGCGGTATTTAATTCTCCGTTTTATGCCAAGCGCAATTCTTTCCCTGGCATCATCTATGTCTTTCATTGTGATGAGCTGCCTTTTGTGGCGTACACAGATAAGCGCCGCTTCCTTAATTAAATTAGCGATTTCTGCCGGACTGTAACCAACGGTAATGCGTGCCAGGCGTTCTATTTTTACATCATTTTCATCGTAGTTTATTTTTTTAAGATAATAAGCGAATAATTTTTGCCTGTCTTCAAGATTGGGTGTATCAACATAGATTTTTCTGTCAAATCTGCCCGGGCGAAGTAAGGCCGAGTCTAAATGTTTCTCCATTTGGTTGGTTGCGCCTATGACTACGATATTTGTATCTTTTTCTTTTAGGCCATCCATCTCCACAAGTAATTGGTTTAACGTGGTATTATGTTCAGTAGTTCCGCCGAATCCGGCATCTAAAGCACGCCTGGCTCCCAGGGCATCTATCTCGTCAATAAATATAATGCATGCACCTTTAAATTGTGAGAGTAGCCTTGCGCGTTTAAATAAACTACGCACGCGTCCGGCGCCAACACCTACAAACATTTCCACAAATTCAGAGCCGGACATGGATATAAAAGGGATGTCTGTTGCCGTTGCTATAGCTTTGGCAAGATAAGTTTTGCCGCATCCGGGAGGCCCCAGCATTAAGAGTCCGCGTAATATCTGTCCGCCTACTTGCTGAACGCTTGCGCGGTCTTGGATTAGGTTGACAACTTCGTGAGCTTCTTGTTTGGCCTCATCCATACCTATAACATCTTCCCATTTCACCCGGATGTCTTTTCCGGATAAGGCTTTTTTCTGCGTTTGCGTAAAAGAACTTGAGCCTCTATTGTAAAGTACCCATCGTAATAGCACTACGTATACCCCTGCAAATACAAATGCCATTATGAATTGAAGATATATTTGTATAGGGATTACTGCCAGCTGTGATTGCCTGAGATATGATTCTGATTCATTCCAGGCCTTAATGCCTAATTTAAGACAGACAATCAGAGATATTACCAGCCCGGCAGCTAGAGTAATAACGATGATCCGTATCCAATATAGCTGGATATAAAGTTTACTAAGATATTTTATTTTTTTAAAGTCCATGGATAAATTTTCCTCCGTATGCATAAAAATAACATATAATATTTTTAAAGTCAACGTTTAATTTTCCTATTGACATAAGTATCAAGCTTTGGTATAAATTAAGGACACGATTTTGGCCTAAAAATAGGTCTATTTTATATTTTGAGGAGAAATAAAAATGCCTAAATTTAAAACAGTTATGGATATTGTCCGTAAAGCTCTGAATTATATATTAGGTCTTTTTTCTAATGATATGGGCATAGATTTAGGCACTGCCACAACCTTGGTTTATGTAAAGGGGGACGGCGTGGTTTTGTGCGAACCCTCAGTAGTTGCTATACAAAAAGGGACTCCTAAAGTACTTGCTGTGGGAGAAGAGGCAAAAAGGATGCTGGGACGTACGCCCGGGGATATAGTGGCAATAAGGCCGATGAAAGACGGCGTAATAGCGGATTTTGAAATAACCGAGGCAATGCTTAGGTATTTTATAAAGAAGGTTCATCATAGGAAAGTATTGGTCAGGCCGCGCATGGTTATAGCTATACCTTCCGGCATAACCGAAGTAGAAAAGCGGGCAGTTAGAGATTCTGCCGAACGCGCGGGAGCCAGGGAGATATTTTTAGTGCAGGAGCCGATGGCTGCTGCCATCGGTGTCGGCCTTCCTATACAGGAACCCACCGGAAATATGATTGTAGATATAGGAGGAGGAACGACCGAGATCGCCGTAATTTCCTTGGCCGGAATAGTTTTTTCTAAATCCATACGTATCGGCGGAGATGAGATGGATGGGGCGATAGTGGAGCATATCAAAAAAGTATATAATTTAATGATTGGCGAGCGCACAGCAGAAGCTATAAAGTGGAAAATCGGTTCGGCTTTTCCTTTGGAAGACGAATTAAGCATGGATATTAAAGGAAGAGATTTGATTTCGGGCTTACCTAAGGCGGTTACAATTTCTTCCGAAGAAGTAAGGGAAGCGCTGCATGAGCCGATACAGGCGATAATAGAAGCGATAAAAATTTCACTTGAAAGAACGCCGCCGGAATTATCGGCGGATTTGATAGATCATGGCATAGTTATGGCTGGGGGCGGTTCGCTTTTACGCGGCTTAGATAAGCTGATAGCCGAAGAAACAAGCCTTCCTGTGCACGTTGCTGACGAGCCGACTACCGCCGTAGCATTAGGCACGGGAAAAGTTTTAAACGAAATAAAATACTTGAGGCGTGTAACTGTGCCTCAACGACAGGAAATATAATATAGAGTTCTTGAGTGATTTCATGAACTCGAGAACCCAAGAGCCGTTGAATTTGAGAACTCATAGGTGCCATTATTTAACTTTAAACGCAAGAAGAAAACACTTACCTTATTAATATTAGCGATAATATTAATTCTGATTTTTAATTTTTCATTTTTACCTTCCCCAAAACCAATAATAGTCAGCGCGATTAAATTCCCGATTTATGCCGTTAATTTTATTGTCAATGAAGTTAAGGCATTATTATCGTACCGCATAAATTACCGTAAAGCAGCGGTTTTAGAAAAAGAAAATGAATCATTAAAGCAAGGGTTTATCAGGGCGCGTGAGTTAGATCTTGAAAATGCCCGCCTTAGAAAGCTGCTTTCATTTAAGCAAAATACTGATTTAACGACGATTGCCGCGCGGGTGATTTGCCGCGATGCCTCTAATTGGGCCAACAGCCTGATTATTAATAAAGGCCTTAATGACGGGATAAAAGACGGAAAATTAGTTATTACAGAGCTGGGTTTGGCAGGCAGGGTTATTGATGTTTCTAAGAATACAAGCAGAGTTATGCTTATAACCGACCCGAATTTAAACATAGCGGCATTTGATCAGCGTTCCAGGGAAACAGGCGTTATCTCGGGAACGTTATTGGGAAGATGCCTTATGCGCTATTTAGCATCAGATTCGGATATTAGAGAAGGCGATTTGATTCTTACTTTGGGCCTGGATAACGATTATGAAAAAGGCATAGTTATAGGGGAGGTTATTAGCGTACACAAAGAAGAGGACGGCGTGAGCGCTCAAGCAATAATCCGTCCTAAAGTCAAGCTTTCTATCCTGGAGGAAGTAGCGGTACTTAAATAAAAGAATTTCCCCTCGCGATTTATGTTGTTGTTTATTATCCATGATAATATTATATATATTGCTCTGTTTAGTTTTTGGTATTGTTTTACCTCCAAATTTATTTCTTTTTAATGTCCGCCCGGATATTTTTTTAATCCTTGTAGTTTTTGCGGGCCTGTTCGGCCTTAAGAAAGCATTATTTATCGCCTTTTTATGCGGCATGTTAAAAGATGCCGTTTCCTCAGCCCCGTTTGGCGCCAACATTTTTTATTTTACCCTATGGGTTTTAATTTCCGATAGAATCAATAAGCATTTATATAAAGACAACCGGGTTCTTTATCTTTTAATTGTAGTCCTGGCTACCATAGGCGATTTTCTGCTGCATATCTTATTAAACTCTTTGATGATTAAGGGAAATTTTGCTGCCGGAAGATTTTTATTTCTGACTCTATTTGTAGAAGTTATCTATAATATTTTATTCGCTTATATTTTGTTTGACGTTTTTAAAAAAGCCGCCAGAGGGCTTTTTGTCTGAGCGCGGTTTTCGAATTAGGGATTATAAATGCGAATCAGGATATTCTTTCGGATAATCGTTTTAATTCTTCTTATCGTTTTTTCCTGTTTATTTTATACCCAGATAATAAGAGGGGATTTTTATCATGGGTTAAGCCAGAAGAACCGCATAAGAATAGTGCCTCAGGAAGCCGCCCGCGGCAACATATTAGATAACCAGGGAAGAGTCTTGGTTGACAGCGTATTGTCCTTTTCTGCCAGCATTATACCGCAAGAATTATCGGATAAAGAAAAAGTTTTTACTGAGCTGGCCAGGATTTTAAAAGAAGACAAAAGTAATTTGCAGTCGGTATATAAACGCGGATACATTGCCCCTTTTGCACCCGTGACAGTCAAGGGGGACCTTTCCAAAAAAGAAGCATTGTCTTTAGCGGAGAATAAATATAAATTACAGGGACTGATCGTGCAGGCCAAAACAGAGAGAAGGTATCCTTATGGAGATGATTTATCGCATATCATCGGCTATTTACGGGAGGCTGACCAGGCGCGAATAGATAAGCTTAAGCCTTATGGTTATAAGATGAGGGATATCATCGGCTATTCCGGCTTGGAAGAAGCTTACGAGCTTTTTTTAAGGTTTAGAAAAGGAGGCATGCAAATAGAAGTTGATAATAAGGGGCGCATGGTTAGATTATTGGGCGTGCGCGTTCCGGAAAAAGGCACGGACATAACTTTAACTATAGATTTAGATATGCAGCGTATCGCCAGCAGCGCTTTAGGCGATAAAGCAGGGTGTGTCATTATCATGAATCCATTGAGCGGGGCGATTTTGGCGATGGCCAGCCACCCTGCTTATGATCCGTCTTTGTTTGTGCGTAATGATAGAAGAAATATAGTGCGCCTGCTTAATAATGCTGATGCGCCGTTTGTAAACCGTGCTATCAGCGGCTTGTATCCGCCTGCGTCCGTATTTAAGCTGGTTACCGCGTTAGCGGCCCTTGAGTCTAAAAAGATTTCTGAGCATACCACATTTGTTTGTGACGGAAAAATGCGTGTGGGCGGCAGGGACTTTAAATGCTGGGCCAGGCATGGCCCAGTAGACTTAGCCAAAGCCGTAGCTTATTCCTGTGATATTTTCTTTTATAACGCCGGCTTATTAGCCGGCCCGGAAGCGTTATCGGCAAGCGCTTTTAAATTTTCACTGGCCCATCCCACCGGTATAGATTTACCCCAAGAGAAAAATGGATTTGTGCCGACCGTAAACTGGAAATTGAAAAAGGGTGAGCGTTGGTATAAGGGTGATACAGTAAATTTTTCTATCGGGCAGGGTGATTTATTGGTAACCCCGATTCAGATGCTGCGTTTAGTTTGTGTATTTGCCAATGACGGCTTGTTAGTGGACCCTTACCTGGTTGAGAAAATAGGTGATAAGCGCGCCTCGAAAAAGGCCGGCCCGCAAAAACTTCGTATTAATAAAAAATATTTGTATTTTTTAAAACGGGCATTGTTAGAGGCGGTGAAAGATCCTCAGGGTACAGCAGGCATGTTGGATATTCCGGGCTTAGCCGTAGCAGGCAAAACCGGAACGGCGCAGGTTTTTAATAAGGCTTCGCATGGCTGGTTTGTCGGGTTTGCGCCGGCTGATAAACCAAAAATCGCCTTTTGCGTATTTATTGAACACGCAGGCAGCAGCAGCGTCGCTTGCTCTATAGTCAAAGAAATTTTAAATAGATTTTTGGAAGAGGATTTAATTTAAACTTAAACATTAAAATGGATAGAAACGCGCGAAGATTATTCATTATTGCCCTTGTTATAGCTATTATAGGTCTTTTGACCATATACAGCACTTCGCATAAAGACGGTGCTATATTTTTTCGCCAATTTTTATGGCTGTTTTTTGGGATAGGCGCATTTTTTATTTTTTATAATTTTAATTACCGTAAATTCTATGACTTAGCTTTTGGGTTTTATCTGTTAAGCATAGTTTTTCTTGTCCTTGTTCTCGTATCCGGACGGGTTAAATTAGGCGCGCAGCGCTGGCTTGAGTTAGGGGTTTTCAATTTTCAGCCCTCTGAACTGGCGAAATTTTCCGTGATTTTATGCCTTGCGCGTTATTTTAGCCAAAAGGACGCTTATAATGTGAAATTAAGAATAAGGGATACGGGTTTTTTTAGAACGGTGTTTATCCCGGCATTGCTTGTAGCTTTTCCCGCATTATTAATCATGCAGCAGCCTGATTTGGGGACGGCAATTATATTTATATTTGTTTTTATTGCTTTGATTTTTGTTGCGGGAGTAAAGAAAAGATATGTATTTTCACTATTGGCGTTAAATCTTATTTCATTGCCTGTCGCCTGGCATTTTCTGAAAGATTATCAAAAGGAAAGGCTATTGGTTTTTATTAATCCCAATCTTGACCCTTTGGGCGCGGGATATACGGTTATCCAATCTAAAATTGCTGTTGGTTCCGGCAGGCTTTTTGGCTTGGGCTGGCTTTCCGGGACGCAAAATACGCTTAATTTTCTTCCCGAACGGCATACGGATTTTATTTTTAGCTGTTTCGCTGAATCTATGGGCCTGATAGGATCTTTCATATTGCTGGCTATTTTCTATATGTTGTTTAATGAGTGCATCAAAATTATTTATTCTACAAAGGACCCTTTTGGGCGCTTATTAATAATAGGCATAATGTCAGTAATATTCTTTCAGGTAGTTGTTAACATATGCATGACTATAGGAGTTATGCCGGTAGTTGGGATCCCTTTGCCTCTAGTCAGCTACGGCGGGACTTCTATGTTTATGACTTTTATGGGGCTGGGCATTATTGGCAATATAAGTAAAAGGAGAATGGTATTCTAATTTAATTTTATAATATGGACGATAAAATTTTAGAAAAAGTTTATAAACCGGGGCGTTATCTGGGCAGTGAATATAATGTTGTGCGGAAGAATCCGGAACAGATTAAGATTCGCGCGGCTTTATGTTTTCCTGATATCTATGAAATAGGGATGAGCCATCTGGGATTCCGGATAATCTACGGTTTATTTAATGAAATTGATGATGTTTGCTGTGAGAGGGTTTTTTTACCGGGAGAAGACCTGGAGAAGATAATTCATGAAGAAAAGCTGGCTTTAAGTTCCCTGGAAAGCGGTAGCCCTTTATCTGGATTTGATATTTTGGGCTTCTCTCTTTCTTATGAATTAGCATATCTTAATGTCTTAAAGATGCTGGAGCTTTCAAATATCCCTATTTTTCAAAGCGAGAGAGGCCAGGCGCATCCCCTCGTGGTGGGCGGGGGATACAGTTGCCTAAATCCTGAAGTAATGAGCGATTTTTTTGATTGTTTTGTTATCGGCGAGGCAGAAGAGCTGGCCGTGGAGTTGATAGATAAGGTTAGGGCCGCTAAATCAAGGGCTGCGCCGCGCAAAGAATTGCTAAAGGAACTAGCCGGTATACAGGGAATTTATGTGCCGTCGCTTTATGAAGTGGAATATAACCATGATCAAACGATCAAGGGTATTTCTCCAAATGATCGATGTGCCCCCCGCAGGATTAAAAAACGCATTGTTTCCAACCTGGATAATTCTTTTTTTCCGCAACGCTGGGTAGTCCCTTATGTACAAACAGTGCATGACCGCGTAATTTTGGAGATTATGCGCGGCTGTCCTAATGCTTGCGCTTTCTGCCAGGCGAGAGCTTTTTATTATCCATACAGAATACGCTCTAAGGAAAAGGTATTGGGATTGGCAGAAGCCTTACTTAAGAATTCAGGCTATGAAGAGATTTCTCTCTTGGGTTTATCCTGCGGAGACCATCCTAAGATTTTAGAGATTTTGCATAGTCTTATTGATTCTTTCCAGGGTAAAGATATAAGCGTATCCCTGCCTTCTTTAAAAATTAAAAATTATATAAAAAATATCCCATTTTTACTTAATTCTGTAAAGAAAACAGGGCTGACTTTTGCTCCGGAGGCAGGAAGCGATAGGTTGCGCAAATCTATAAATAAAGATATTAATATACATGAATTATTTGAGGTTGCAGGAAATGCTTACAAGGCGGGGTACAAACATATCAAATTGTATTTTATGATGGGTTTACCCGATGAATCAAGGGACGATCTTAAGAAAATAATAGAATTGACCGTAGAAATTGTACGCCTAAGGAAAGCTATTGATGGAAAACTGGGCAACGCTACGATAAGTATTTCTTCTTTTATCCCAAAGCCTCACACGGCATTTGAGAGATCGCCAATGAATAATATCGGATTACTTAAAGAAAAGAGGGGGTATTTGCTTTCTGCGCTTAAAAGTTCCGGCTATGGCAGGGCAATTAAAATGGATTTTCATAGTTTAGAAAAAAGTTTCATTGAAGCAGTGCTGGCGCGCTCGGGCAGAAAAGGCGGCAGGCTGATTTATGAGGTGTTGAAATTAAGCCGGCAGGATCAAGGCATAAATTGCCGGGAGGGCGGTTTTAGCCCAAAGAACACGCAGGATAATTTTAATTTCAATTTATGGGTTGAGGCATTCAAGGCATTATCTCTAAGCCCGGAATTTTATGTAAATAGAGCAATCGGCGAAAATGAGATTTTACCGTGGAGTCATATAGATATATCAGGCAAGTAGGCAGGAATAGCTTGGGTTGGTTGTGTAGAATAAATTGTGTAAATTATAGCGGATTAATATGGCCGCTGGCTTGACCTTATTTTTCGCGGGGACGCGCGATTTTCCCCAGCGTGGAAAATCGCGCTCGGCTACTCGGCCTCGCTCTCGCCAATATGCAATCAAAGGCGAACCTTGCCCGCTCGGCCTGCGTTACGCCCTGCTCAAAATCAGCCCAAGCCAGCAGGCGAATTTACATAATTTTCCGTATACTACCGCTTGGGTTAGATATATTGACAGTATCTAAAATATAGAATACTATATATTATATAAATAGAAACATTTTAGGATTTCCGCTGCGGTGGAATCATAAAAGGAGTGAACTATGAAAAATATTTTAAAACAATTATCCTTGTCGTCACGCGGCTTACGGTATAAATTGCGCATAAGTTTTTATCTTATGTCTGTGTTGCCGTTATTGATATCCATATATGTAATTTCGACTTATATGCTTCCCACCATAGGCATTAAATCAAATATTTATTTATTGGTTTGTATAAGTATTTTTGTGGCTGTAAGCGGTTTTTTTATAATTAAGCAGGTTATAGACCCCATAATTAATATTTCTTCCAAAGCGAAGGACATAGCCAGAGGTGAAGTTGATTATGTATCCCGGGCAAAACGCGATGATGAAATCGGTGATTTGGAAGATGCCTTGCAGCAGTTGACTTGCCGCATAAAAAATAATATGAGGGAGCTTGAAAAATACGGCCAGGAAACTAAAGAAATAAATCTGGAAATTAACCGTAAGGTGGTTATTCTCTCCAGCCTTTTACAGGTAAGTTCGTTTATTTCCGAAGGCGCCGATATTAATGAGACATTAGATCTAAGCGTAGAAAAAATGCTGCAGATAGGCGATTCAGATTCGGCATTTTTACTGCTGAAACAGGAAGAAAAAATATTGGTAAAATCTATCTACGGCATTAATTCCGACTATTTGTTGAATAGGGAGTTTAATGCGGCATCGGATAATATATTCGCCAAAGTTTTAAAAGATAGAAAAACATTTGCGTTGAACAAGAAAGTGCCGCCCAATAAAATGATTGATGAGTTTAGGCGCATATTCGCTCTGACAGACGCTGTTATCGCGCCTATATATGTTCATGGCAAGGTATTTGGCTTGGCCGGCATAGGAAATGACAGAAATTTGGAATACCGGGATGATAATTTTAAGCTTATCGATATCTTTGTAAAACAAATAACTATCGCCATAGAGAATGATATACTTTTGAATCATATCAATCGCCTTGAAGTTAAGGATGCTTTAACCGGACTTTACAATTCTTCTTTTATAAAGGAAAGGCTGGAAGAAGAAATAAAGAGGGCCATAATAAGCCAAAGGCCGTGCGCTTTTATTGTTTTAAGTATTAATCGTTATAAAGAGTTTTGCGCGAATTTCGGTTCTGCGCATGCGGAATCCGTATTAAAGAAAATAGCCATGATTATAAAAAGCAATATCGGAGAAATAGATAAAGCTGCCAGGTTCTCAGACAGTGAATTTGCTATAGTTCTCCCTGAAAAAAACAAGCGCCAGGCTGAAAATATCGCCCAAGATATGGTAAAAAAGATAGAGTATATATATGGCGAAGAAACGGACGTCAAAAAAAGAATTACGTTGAACCGTGCTGTCAGCGAAAATCCTATAGACGGAATTAACGCAACAGATTTAATTAATAAAGTGAAGGACTTATTAGCTTCTTGATTAAAAATATGCCGTTACCTTTAAGGCGGATTAATCCTAAACAATTAGGCGAGTTATTAGTTGAGCGAAATATGATTTCGCAGCGCCAGCTTATTGAAGCCCTTAATCTTCAAAAGGAGAAAGGCGGGCTGGTAGGCGAAATTCTTGTAAGCCTGGGTTTTGTTACGGAAGAGGCTATTGCTCAGGCGCTTACCGCGCAGTATGGTTTTCCGTATCTTCCCTTGGCAAATTATGAGATAGATACCGATATTGTGCGGATTGTTCCTTATAATGTGGCTAAACAATATTGCCTGATCGCGATCGATAAAATAGGGAGTAATTTAACAGTCGCCATGTCTAATCCCCTTAACCTGCAGGCTGTAGATGACATTGAGCTGTTAGCTAATTCTACCGTGCAGATTTTTATAAGCACCACTACCGATATAAAAAATGCTATCGAAAGATTTTATAAAAAATAGCCAAAAGCCATTTGTACTTTATTGGGCAGGGCCCGGTAATCAGGATTTGAGATTTTTTCTGCCTGCTGCCTGCCGGTGCCCGGATTTTCCTGAGCAAAGTGAGCGCACATGCCTTCTTTAAAGGACCGCCTTTCAGAAATATTGTTAAAAAATAACCTGATAAATGAAGAACAATTAAAAACGGCTTTGCAGGTTCAAAAAGAAAAGGGCGGGAAATTAAGAGATATATTAATAGGGCTGAAATTTATTAATGAAAAAGATTTGGTATCTGTTCTGAGCCAGGGGTTAGGATTCCCCTGTATCGAGCTTTCCCAGCTGGAGATCGAACCGGAGATTCTGGAAACTATTCCCGCCCAAACCGCCCGGCATTATCAAATTATCCCTTTATCCAAGAGAAAAGATTTTTTGACGGTAGTCATGGCTGACCCGCTGGATATATTTGTCATAGATGATATTCGCGCCCTCACAGGTTATAAAATTATACCGTTAATAGCTTCATCTGAGGACATAGCCGCTTCCCTGGAGAGGTATTACGGCTCCAGCGATCAAAGTACATTTAATACGGTACTTAAGGATATATCGGATTTTCAGATTGAATTAATAAAAAAAGATGATAAAGAAGATAGCCTTGATGCCGGCACTCTTATCCAGTTAAGCCAGGAAGCCCCGGTTATTAAAATTACTAATATGATATTGGAAGACGCGATAAAGTTAAAGGCGTCGGATATATTAATTGAACCGTTTGACCGTGCTATGCGTATACGTTTCAGGGTAGACGGCTCATTGCGGGAAAAGGAATCGCCCCCAAAATCTTTACATGCTTCCATTATTTCACGCATAAAGGTCATATCCAACCTTAATATATCGGAACATAGAATACCGCAGGACGGCAGATTCAAGATTAGAATTGAGGGAAGGGAAGTCGATTTCCGCGTATCGATACTGCCGTCGAGCTTTGGCGAAAAAGCCGCCCTGCGCATATTAGACAGGAGCTCGACGACGCTGGATATAGACCAGTTGGGTTTTTCAAACCGGGATTTAGAATTAATCAAACGAAATGCCCTTAGGCCGCACGGTATGATTTTGGTGACCGGGCCAACAGGCAGCGGTAAGACAACCACGCTATACTCTTTATTAAATCTTATTAATAAACCCCAGCTGAATATTATTACCGTTGAAGATCCGGTAGAGTACCAGTTGGCGGGCATAAACCAGGTTAACATAAGAGAAGAAGTCGGCTTGACTTTTGCTTCCAGCCTTCGTTCTATCTTGCGTCAGGATCCGGATATAATCATGGTGGGAGAGATAAGGGATTTTGATACCGCCGACATAGCTATCAAATCAGCCTTGACGGGGCATTTAGTCCTTTCAACGCTTCACACCACAACAGCCGCCGGTTCTATAGTGCGGCTTGTCAATATGGGGGTTGAACCGTTTTTAATTGTATCTTCGGTGGTATGCGCAATTGCCCAAAGGCTGGTACGCGTGATTTGTCCTAAGTGCAAAGAAGCGTATACATTAAACGAAGAATCATTAGATAAGCTGAATATAAAACACCCCAAAGGCAAACCGGCGGTATTTTATAGAGGCAAGGGCTGTGCTGCTTGTTTAAATTCCGGCTATAAAGGCAGGATCAGCATAGGCGAGATTTTTACCCTTGATACAGCGGTTAAAGATTTGATTATTAACGCCGCAGAGGAGCATAAAATAAAAGAATCGGCGCGTGCTTCCGGAATGCAAACGCTAAGAGAGTCCGGTATGGAAAAAGCATATGCAGGTATAACCACTATAGAAGAAGTGTTGAAGGTTACCGCAGCAGATGAGAAATAAAAAGTCAAAACTTATGGATTTTTAAACTCAATACCCATAACTCACAACGCATAACTATTTTATGGCCACATTACAGGAAAAACTGATTAAAATACTTATTGATAATAAGCTCATTAATCAGTCCCAGATGAAAAAAATATTGAAACTGCAGGAAGAAAAAGGCGTAAACATCAAGCAGCTTTTGATAGACGGCGGATTTGTAAAAGAAGAAGAACTTTTTTCTCTGCTTTCAAAAGAGCTTTATATCCCACCGTTAGATTTATCGCGTTATAAAATAAATAAGGATACGATAGATTTAATCCCGGAGCGTATCGCCCGCCAGTATCACTTAATCGCGATATCAAAAATCGGCAATGTCCTGACAGTCGCTATGAGCGATCCGCTGAATATTTTTGCTCTGGATGATTTAAAGATGCTGACAAATTACGAAATACAGCCAGTTATGTGTTTGGATTCTGAAATTTCCAAAGCAATAGCCAATTATTATAAATCGGACAAAGAAAGCATAACCGATATTTTAAAGAATGTTTCTGAATCTCAGGATATAGTGCATAAAGAGGCGGATCTTGGCATATCCATTGATTTAGCCGATACTTTGGCAGAGAGTAAAAAAGCGCCGATTGTCAAAATTGTAGATTTAATGATAGCCCAGGCTTTAAAACGCCGTTCTTCCGATATACATATCGAGCCGGAAGAAAGGGCGTTGCGTGTACGCTATCGTATTGACGGAGAATTGCAGGATGCTTTTACTTTACCAAAGGCCAATCAAAACGCGGTTCTTGCCCGCATAAAGATAATTTCCGGGCTGAATATTACAGAATCACGCGTTCCTCAGGACGGTAGGTTTAAGATCCGCATGGAAGGCAAGGAGGTGGATTTTCGTGTTTCCGCCCTGCCTACTATTTTTGGACAAAAATTTGTCTTAAGGATATTAGATAAATCCAATCTTTCTATAGGGCTGGACAGCCTGGGGTTTAGCCAGAGGCCTTTAGCTTTATTTAAAAAGGCGGTAAGCAAGCCTTATGGAATGATTTTAGTGACCGGGCCTACCGGCTCCGGTAAATCAACCACGCTCTATTCTGTTTTAAGCCAGTTAAACACTCCGGAGAGGAATATTATTACTATCGAAGATCCCGTAGAGTATCAGGTAGAGGGCATTACGCAGATTCAGGTTAATAGCGAGGCAGGCCTTACTTTTGCTTCCGGCTTACGTTCTCTGCTGCGCCAGAGCCCGGATGTAATAATGATTGGCGAGATACGTGATTCCGAGACGGCAGATATAGCTGTCAAGGCCGCTTTGACCGGGCAATTAGTTTTGTCTACTTTGCATACCAATGATGCCATAGGCATAATCAGCCGCCTTATTGATATGAATGTTGAGCCGTTTCTGGTGGCTTCAAGCGTAATTATGGCTTGCGCGCAAAGGCTCGTACGTACTCTTTGCCCCCGTTGCAAAGAAGTACAAAATATATCCAGGGAGGTTTTGGCTAAGCTGGGAATGGCTATAGATAAAGATGCGGTTTTTTATCATGGCAAAGGATGCGACTATTGCAATAATACCGGGTATTTTGGTAGAATAGGGATATTGGAAATATTCGAAATAGATGACCAAATAAGGACAATGATCATAAATAGGCATTCTATGGATAAAATAAAAGAATACGCGGTTTCTAAGTGCGGCATGATCACTTTAAGGCAAGACGCCCATTTAAAGCTTTCTAAAGGCATTACGTCCATAGAAGAGGTTTTGCGCGTTACCAGCGAAGGCGAATAATTTTAATATTTTTTCCAGCTGTGCGTTGAGAAAGTTTTATGTCAAAAGCGCCAAGCTTTGATTTTAAGAAACCAATGGAGAGCAAATGGCCGAAGGAAAAGTGCTAGTTATTAGCGAAGAACATGCTTTATGTTATCATGCGAAAAAAGACTTAACCAGAGAGGATTTTTCCGTAACAATTGAGCCGGAAATATCCAAAGCTATCAGCCTGGCCAGGATGGATAATTTTGACGTTATAATAGTTAGTTCAAAGGATGTTTCCATCGAACAAAATAAATTACTGCAAGATTTAAAAAAAGAAAGGTTCGATTCGCTCATCATAGCAGTAACCGATAATTATTCTTACTATGCGATAAATAATATGCTGCAGCTGGGTATATTTGATTTTTTGCCGGAATCATTTGAGCCCAAAAACCTTTTTTTGGTCGTAAAGCAGGCAATATTATTCAAAAGAGTTAAGAATAATATTATGATACATGAAGAGAAAATAATTAATATGGAGAAGCAAATTTCTCTTTTAAGTAAAAAGGTAGATGAGGGGGTTAAAAATTCCATATCTTTATATTCTACTTTACAGGAATCTTATGTGCGTTCAATAAAGGCGCTTGCCCAGCTTATTGATATGCGCGATAAATATACTTATAGTCATTCGGAGAATGTTACAAAATATGCGGTGGCAATTGCGGAAAATATGAGCTTGAGTTTTCAGGAGGTAAAAGATATACGCGATGCCTGCGGATTGCATGATATAGGGAAAATCGGCATAAGGGACGCGATTTTAACCAAGGACGGTAAATTGAGCCCCGATGAATGGATTTTAATGAAACAGCACCCTGAAATGGGCGCGCGTATTTTAAGAGATTTAGATTTAAAGAATATCGCCGAATTAGTCAAGGAACACCATGAGAATTTTGACGGCAGCGGTTATCCGGCAGGGAAAAAAGGCCGGGATATCCTATTGGGGGCAAGGATAATTTCTCTGGCTGATGCTTATGATGCCATGACTTCCGAGCGCTCATACCGCAATATTAAACTTTCTAAGGAAAGCGCCATTGAGGAAATAAAAAGAAATAGCGGCAGTCAGTTTGACCCAAAGGTTGTTGAGGTGTTTTTAAAAATAATAGATAATCTTGTTTAAAATATATTCAATACCATAAATAAAGCGAGGGCTTATGCCGAATTATAAGTATGTGGCAAAAGATAAAACCGGCAAGAACGTTTCCGGGCTGGCTGAGATGCCTGACGAAGTTTCTTTGATTGATAGGTTGCACCGGCAGGAACTGCTGGTTGTTTCAATACATCAGACAAAAGCGCCTAAGTTACAGGCGCGTTCCGTTAAATTAGATGAATTAGTAATTTTTTGCCGGCAGCTCGCTACGATGATAGACAGCGGTATCCCGCTTGCTCAAACATTGAGTATTTTAGCTGAACAGACAGAAGATAAGTACCTTTCGGAGGTCACGGCTAAAACACGCCAGGATATAGAAGAGGGCTTGAGTTTTTCTGAGGCGCTTAAAAAACATCAAAAGGTTTTTTCCGGCCTTTTTATAAGCATGGTCAGGGCGGGGGAGGTTTCAGGCCAGTTGGATGAAGTTTTGGACAGGCTCGCTACTTATCTGGAAAAAGTCAGTGTTTTGAAGCGGAAAGTGCGCTCAAGCCTGATTTATCCCGTAGTAGTAATAAGCATGGCAATACTTATTACCACTTTTTTGCTTATTAAAGTAGTTCCTACGTTTAAGGCTATCTTCGTAACCTTGGGGGGCAGGCTTCCGCTCCCTACTAGAATTTTGATTGGCATAAGCGATGGCATAAGGTCGTCTTTTCTATATATCGTCATAATTCTTGTTATTTTAGGCATAATAATACAGCGCTATGTATCTACGGAAAAAGGAAGGTATAATTTTGATAAGATGTTATTGAAAGTGCCTATATTCGGCCAATTATTTAGAAAAGTTGCCGTGGCAAAGTTCTCCAGGACATTATCTACTTTAGTTAAAAGCGGGGTGCCGATAATAGATTCTTTAGAAATTGTAGGCAAGACTTCAGGAAATAAAATAATAGAGCAGGCAATAATTCAGGCGACCAGTTCCATAAAAGAGGGAGAACCGATAGCTGAACCTTTAGCAAGGGGCAATATTTTCCCTCCTATGGTGGTAAGGATGATTTCCGTCGGAGAGCAGACAGGCCACCTGGAAAAAATGCTTTCAAAGATTGCTGATTTTTACGAAGAGCAGGTAGATGCCGCCGTCTCCGCGTTGACGAGTTTAATTGAACCGGTAGTTATCGTGCTTTTGGGAACAATAATCGGCGGTATCGTTATTTCCTTATTTCTGCCGATATTCAGCGTCTTAGAGCTTATCGGCCATTAGGCCTGCCGTAGTTTTCAATATTCCGCATCCTACAGGCATGCAAAAATTTCCTAATATAACGAGAGCGCAGGCAAAGGCGATAGACGCTGCCGCGCAGCGTAAATTAAAGATTCCGGCGCTTGTACTTATGGAGAATGCCGGAAGAAGCGCGGCTGAAATGGCTTTAGCTATGCTTGGGCCCAAAGATAAAAAAGTAGCTGTTTTCTGCGGTAAAGGCAATAACGGCGGAGACGGTTTCGCCTGCGCCCGCCATTTAGCCACAAGAGGCGTGGGTGTGGATGTCTATCTCTGCGCTGATAGCCTGAATTTTAAAGATGCGGCGGAGAATAATTTGAATATTCTAGAAAAAATCGGCCTTGGCATAATTCCGATTACGGAAACTAATAAAATTAATACAATAAATATGAGGGATTATTCTTTAATTGTGGATGCGCTTTTAGGTATAGGCCTTAGGGGAGAGGTTGAAGGGTTTCTAAAAGATTTAATATATAAAATTAATAAGAGCAAAATTCCAGTTTTGGCCATTGATATACCATCTGGTTTAGACGCGGATTCCGGCAGGGTGTTAGGGATTTGCGTAACTGCAAGCAAAACATTGACTTTTATTTCTAAAAAAAAGGGCATGATTATCAATGACGGGCCAGGCCAATGCGGAAAGGTAATAGTAGGAGATATAGGTTTTCCTGCCACCTGTCTTAAATATATCTGCGGCCGTAACCTGGCCTAAGGATTTTACTTGACCACGTTAGAGATTATGTTATTATACCTATGAGGCATAAATAAGTTAATGAAGTTAGCTAACACATTGTAGCGACGAGAGTTAGATTTTATATGTATCCGTTTAAGAGAAAGTTGCCCAAAGCGGGCTTTACGCTTATAGAAATAGTTATAGCGATGCTGATTATCGGTATTGCTTTGACTGGCTTGCTGGCCACTTACCTTACTTGTTTTGAATTGGTAGAGACGGCACGCAACACTACCTATGCTTTAAATGGCGCGCAGAAAAAGCTAGAAGAAATCCGCGATCACAATTTTTCAGATATCTACACTTATTATACGAATAATCCTAATTTTGCGGTAGATGGTATAGCTATCGGCGATAGTAATGGCTTGGTAGAGGTGGATAATACCAATCCGGATCTCTTGTTGGTTACCGTAACCGCGTGTTGGAGGCAGAAAAACGGCAGGATTATAGGCGGTGATAGCGCGTTAAATCCACTGGGCTCTTCTCCTGCCAGACTGGTTACTTATATCGCCAACCGATGAAGAAAAGGGCTTTTTCTATTATAGAGCTGGTAGTAGCGGTTGCTATTTTTTCTATTATTTTGACTGTTGTATTCGCTCTGTTGACGGGAGGCCAAAAAGCCTTTGACGTAGGAAATATTCAGATTGAGGTTGAGCAGGAGGCGCGCCGGGCGCTGGATTACATTGTCAAAGAATTAAGGCAGACGCGTTCTAATAAAGTCAGCGGCATCTCAGAAGGCGTTAATGCCAGTTCTATCACATTCGAAATACCCTGGGATGCGAATGATAATGGCACGGTTATTGAAGGGGGCGGAATTGAATGGTCGGATGATCCCGGGGGAAAAAGAATCGGCACCATAACTTATTCATTGTCCGGAGATCAGATTGTAAGGACCCTAAGCCTTAGCGGAGAGCAATCTGTTTTGGCGAATAAAGTAGCAACTCTTAATTTCAACTGGCCGGCAGGTACCGATATTATAGAAATTTACATCACGGCAGAAAAATACGCATTTAAAGGGTTTACTTCCCCAGGGGATGAAAAAGTAAGCATTACTCTAAACACCCAAGTGAGGCTGAGAAACTAATGAATAATAAAAAACAAGGCGTTATTTTGGTTTTAATCGCTTTCGTTGTGGTTGTCTTGATAATCCTGATAGGGGTTTTCATTAGCAGGGGCATACAGGAGAAAGACTTGACCGAAAGGCAAAAAGGATTTTATCAGGCCTTTAATCTGGCGGAAGCGGGTTTGGATCGAGCGCTTGTGGAATTAAAAAATAATTTTGACTGGACGGGCGTTACCGCGGTTGCTTTAGGCAGCGGAGAATATTCTGTAGTGGTTAACGCTGTTGGTCTTGATGAGCGCAAAGTAGATACTTTTGGCTATATACCATCTGTTTCGGCTGCACAGCAGAAAGTAAGTATCGAGGCGTATATAAGAAAAGCTATACCCGGGGGGTTTTATGATAATGCGATTTATTCCGCGGGGGATATTGATTTAAACGGCAGCAGTTATCTGGTGGACGGAGATGTAATCTATGCCGGCTCCATTGATAACCCAGACAATATTACAGGCAGTGTAACCAATGATCCGGGAATTTCTCCGTTGGCGCGTCTTAATTATGCGGAGCTGCGTGCCATAAGTATCGGGCAAGGCAATGTTTATGATACAGCACGCCTGGCAGACGTTCAGAATAACACCGATAGTTTTCCCGCTTCATTCTGGTATTCTGTTCCTACGGACCCCGCAGATCCCGCAACGGGTGTCCCTAATGTAGTTTATGTAGAAGATGATCTGCAGTTAAACGGGAATATCGGTACTATCGGCGGCTTTTTTGTAGTAGTAGGGGATGTTATAACTGATCCAAACAGTTCTTCGGAGACGACCATAAACGGAAACGGACAAGTAGAAGGATGCATTTATACTTTAGGCGATTTTAGGGTAAACGGCGGAGGCGGAGGGCTAAACGTTGACGGCGGCGTATGGTCAGGGGATGAATCGCGCCTTAATGGTAATACAACGATTCAGTACAATGCTTTTTATATGCAGGCGATAAACAAGATGGGATTACATGCTGATGTGCAGATAATTTCCTGGAGGCAGTTGTGAAGATAAGGAAAGATGCGGCCTTTATTATTATCGCCACATACCTTATAATTTCGGTTTTACTTATCCTGATAATAAGTTTTGCCGCCAGAAGCGTCAGTGAGATGGGTAGTGCCTCCAGGCGTAATAATGCCATGCAGGCATTCTATCTGGCTGAGTCAGGCATAGACAGCGCCTTAGTCTGGCTAAGGACGAGTTATCCGGCAGCGCTCCCTTATAATTCCGGAACTGTAAACTTAGGCAATGGCAGTTTTTCCTTTACGGTTTCCAGCCCTGTTTCCTTAGTCTATAATGTAGAGTCAACAGCCGTCGTCGGCAATGAAAACAAGACAATAAAGGCAACATTTAGCGATGACCACTACGCCCGCTACGCTTATTTTACGGACCAGGAGCGTTTTATGGGTATTAATGTCTGGTTTGTAGACGGAGATTTGTTAAAAGGCCCTGTTCAGACCAATGGGCGTTTTAAGATTAAAGGAGGGCCGGTTTTTGAGGGCGAGGTTAAGAGCGGGGATAATTATATACGTTATTATAATAACGGTAATCCTAAAAATTTAAGCAGCAGCTCCAATCCGCCTTATGATATGCCTGATTTTCAACAAGGGATAGACTTGGGTGCCGATCCCGTAGCTATGCCGGCAAGCGCCCTTAATTTAAGGACTGCCGCCAGCGGGGGAGGAATTTTTCTTACCGGAAACTCGGCAATAGCCTTCAATGCCGATGGTACTATGAATGTGACCAACGCTAATAAAGGCTGGAATAATTTTAACACTAGTATCCCGGCCAATGGCGCTATATTTGTTGATAATGGCGATCTCGATATTTCCGGTACTGTCAAGGGCAGTGTAAGCGTGGGTTCGGAGCGCGACATTATTGTCAGCGATAATGTGGTCTATAGCGATGATCCCAGGGTTAATCCTGATTCCGCGGATAAATTGGGAATTGTAGCTGAAAAAAATGTGATTATTCCGCAGTCAGCCCCTTACGATTTAGAAATAGATGCCAGCATTATGGCATTGGGTAGTTCATTCACGGTTTTTAAATATTGGCAGGGTCCGCCCAAAGGCACCCTCACGGTCTATGGCGGGATAATCCAGAATCAGCGAGGGCCTGTTGGTACTTTTGATGGTTCAACAGGAGAAAAATTAAGCGGTTATAACAAAGATTATAGCTACGATAGCCGCTTTACCAGTAATCCTCCGCCGTATAATCCTACGACAGGCGATTATATCATAACTTCATGGAGAGAGGAGTAGAGAAATGAAAAGATGGATGCCTGCTTTGATTTCTCTGGGGATTTTCATTTTAATTATAGCGGTTTTGAATATTGCAATAATAAAAGAAAAGGCCGGCGTAAGCGATAAAAGATTTATTGCCGGAGAAAGAGATAAGGAATCATCTTTAAAATCAGGCCTGCCGGCACTTCAAGTAGGCAGGCGCGTGGAAAATTCCGGCAGAGAAGAAAAAGATAAGAAAAAAATAATAGAGCTGCCGGGAATAGAAATTGAACCGTTTCAACTTAATAGCGAAGAAGAGATAAGAGAGGCGGAAGCCAAAGGCATAAAACCCACGGAAGAAGAGATGAGGGAATTGGAAAAAAGCAACGTAGTTTTTTATTAATTTTTTACTGTGTTATCATGCTTAAAATTAACGATATTGGCGAGAAAATATTGCAATTTATACCAAGGAGGGATAAAAAATCTTATGTTTTCGGACTGGATATTGGAAGCTGTAATATAAAATTAGTCAAAATAGACATGTTGAATAGCGACGCGGTAGTGTCTGCTTTAGGAACCCGCCAGATAAAAAATCAGGATATAAAAGCCGCGCTTGGTGAATTGCTCGCTGCGGCCGGCATTGAAAGCAGGTCCGTAAATGTGGGATTGTCAGGCAAGGAAGTGCTTACAAGGTGCATCATGCTTCCCGACATGAATGAAAGCGAATTTAAAAATTCTATGAAATATGAAGCCGCAAAGCATATACCCTTTCCTGTCAACGAAGTTGTCCTGGATTCTGCCATATTGAAACATAATCTTGAAGGAAATAAAATGCTTGTTTTAATTGCCGCGGTTAAAAAAGATTTTGTGCAGCGCAGGCTTGATTTAATCTCCGGCCTTGGCCTTGAAGTTAATGTTTTGGATATTGATTCGGTCGCGCTTACGAATATATTCAATTTTTTAGATACACAGCAAAATAAAGAAATGTCTGCCGTTTTGAACATCGGAGCGCGTATCAGTAACTTGTCCCTGCTTGATTCCGGCAGCTTAAGGTTTAACCGCGACATCTTGTTCGGTTCGGCTGATATTACCAATAGAATTTCAGTAAAGCTGGGGATCGGCTATGATGAGGCAGAGAAGATAAAGGTTTCTTACGATGAAATCGCTGAGGCAAGAGAGCCCGTGGAATCTTTGTTGGCAGAGTTGGTCGGTGAGCTGCGCCTTTCTTTTGATTATTACGAAAGCAATACCGGCAGGGCGGTAAACTGCGCATACCTAACCGGAGGCGGCAGCTTGCTTGGCGGCATAGATAAATTTATGAGCAGGGCGATGGGGATTGATTTTAAAATATGGAATCCCTTTGATCATTTAAAAATTTCCGATAATGCGGATAAAGAAAACTGCGCGAAGACAGGGCCATGTTTTGCCGTTGCCGCAGGTCTCGCTTTACGAAAATGATAGAAATAAATTTATTACCGGAAAATCTACGCCTGTCAAAAGCTAAGAAGGGTATCGATTTTGATGCTGTTGTTTATTTTGCAAAACTGGCCCTTATCGTTTTGGTTGGGCTGCATGTTTTGTTGCTTTTTAGCGTATTATTCTATAAGTACCGCGTATCCAGCTTAGGCAGGGAATGGTCTCATATATCGAGCAAAAATGCGGATGTCATAAAACTTAAAAAAGACGTTGAAGGTTTGGAGGCAAGGCTGGGGATTACGAACAAACTGGCTGTCGAGAAGTCGCGTTGGGCCAGAAGGTTAAATAGCTTAAGCCTGCTTTTGCCGAAAGGTATCTGGTTTAACCGTATGCGCGCATCAGACGGCATCCTTGATATTACAGGGTCGGTGATATCCCTAAAAGGCGAAGAAGTTGATTCTCTTCATAAGTTTTTACAGGCGCTCAAGAAAGATAAGTTTTTCTATTCCGGGTTTAAAAGCATGGAAATAGTTTCTATTGTCAGAAGTAATGTTTCCGGGGTAGAGGTGATAGATTTTTCTATAAGAGGAGTTTTGGAGTAAACCATGTGGGTTGAGCAGTTTTTAAAAGAGAAAAAACATTTAATAAAACCTATCTCCATAGCCGCGGCTATTATTATTTTTGATTTTGTTTTTGTTTTAGGCGGGCAGGTGCGTTTTCTTGCTAAATCCATGCCCCAGGCCGGAAAATTAAAAAAAGATATCGTAGTTGCCAGGGCGGCGATATCTTCAAAAGACAGCTTAACAGAACGTTATGCCAAGTTAAATTCAGAATTGCCGGACTTTGAAAAAATGTTTGTTACGGAAGAAGAAATACCTTTATTGTTAAGCGAGGTTTCAAGAATCGCCAAAGATTCAAATATAGTGATTATGCAGGTAAGGCCTTCGGGGCAGCAGATGAATAGGGCTGTTGAAGGCGGAAAAGCCGGGATGTTTTCGCGCCTACTTATAAATTTAGATTTAAAATGCGCTTATCACCGGTTGGGAGAATTTATCAATAAGCTGGAAACATCGATCAGGTATTTAAAGGTGTTGGCTTTTGATATCTCTTCAGTGCGGGAAGCCCCTTTTATATATCCTGTTAAGATGACCATAGAGGCATTGGTTAAAAATAACGATGAATAAATCCAGCGGTTTTAAATGTATAATTTCCGGCTATTTTTTCTATGCTATGCTTATTATCGCTTTTTTCCCAATGTTTAATATTTGTCTTTTTGCCGCAGATACGGATAATGAAGAGGCGGTATTTCTTTACAAGGCGCAGGGCAAGAGGGATCCTTTCATACCCTTGGTTACTCCGGAGGGTTTAATACGCAGCTTCGAAGATGAAGCGGATAAATCCGGTTTTTATTTAGAGGGCATTATCTATGATTATAGCGGAGAATCGCTGGCCATTATAAATGGGGAAATTGTAAAAAAGGGAGAAATTGTTGCGGGCATGGAAATTTTGGATATAGAAAAAGATAAAGTCGTGGTTTTGCAAAATGGAGAAAGGCGTGAAGTCTTGCTCCGGGAGGAGGGCCGATGAAGAAGATAAAAGGGACCAGGGGAATGTTTTTTTGTTTTATGTTTTTATGCTTTTTATTTTTATCTGGGAACGTAGGCGTTTATGCGGATAACGCTTTGAATCCTAACATTGAAAATAATCCTGCCGAAATGCAAAATGCCGCGGCAGAAGAGAGTCCTAATATAACGCTTGATTTTAAAGATGCCGATATACGTAACGTCTTGCGGGTTATCTCTTTAAAAAGCGGGGTCAATATAGTGCCGGGGCCGGAAGTAACGGGATTGGTTACGATAAGGCTTGAAAACGTGCCTTGGCATGAGGCCCTTGATGCGGTAGTTAAAACCTACGGGTTTGGTTACGTAAAAAAAGGCAGTATTATTATTATCGGGCCTCTTGAAAAGCTGGCGGAACAACAGAAGCTTGAGGCGGAATTTTCGCAAACACAAACCACGGAAACCAGGGTTTTTAGGCTAAAATATTTAGATGCTAAAGATGTAGCAAATACTTTAAATTCTATCAAATCCGAGAGAGGAAAGATTACCGTATTGGAAACTACCGGCCAGGCCGGTTGGGAATTTGGCACGGTTGACGACCAGTCTAAGCGCGAGAGGATAAGAGGAGGACAGATTTCACGCTCCAAGGTTCTTCTTGTTACCGATGTGCGACCGGTCTTGGATGAAATGGAAAAAGTGGTTAACGATATCGATATTCTCCCTGAACAGATATTAATTGAAGCGAGAATTGTGGAAGTAAACAGGGATGAGCTTACCGATATAGGTTTTGATTGGGGCACAGGATCTTCAGGCGCAGAATCATCAACTATTAGTTTGGTTGATGCCAGTAAGCGCGTGGGTGCAGACGGAACGCGCGAGCCTAATTCTCAATTCGGCGGACAGTTATTGTCTTCAGAAACGGCATCTTCCGTATTCGGGCCTAAGCAGAGCACGATTTCAAGCTCAGAGCCGTTTAATACAGGGTTTGAAATCCTCTACAAGAAATTAACCGGCACCCAATTTGAAGTGGTGCTTCACGCCTTGGAAGAGAATATCCACGCCAATACTCTCTCGGCGCCGCGTATACTGACCCTTAACAATCAGGAAGCGGCTATATTAGTAGGTACTAAATTCCCCTTTCTTAAGGCGGAGCAATCCACTACTACCTCCGGCGGGGTGATATATAATTATTCATTGGATACCTATCGCGACATAGGAATACAATTAAACGTTGTTCCTCAAATAAGCGGCGGTGATTATATAAATTTGATAGTACATCCTGCGGTTACATCTTTTACGGATACGGTAAAGGCGCAAGATTCTAACGGGACAACTTTGGCGGAATATCCAATTATAATTACCCGTGAGGCCGATACGCAGATATTAATGAAGAACGGCGAAACCATCGTGATCGGAGGCTTGCTTAAGGACGTTAAAAAGGAAGGCAGGCAAGGGGTTCCATTCTTGGGGAAGATCCCCTTACTGGGTTGGTTATTCCAGAGAAAAACTACAGATACGGAGAAAATAGATTTGCTCGTTTTTATTACCGCGAAAATTGTCGAGCCGGGACAGACATCCAGCGAAGAATTGACCCAGTTAAGCGAGAGGGTAGAACGGCCGCTAAAATAATAAGTTTAGCGTTTAGCTGATACTATAGTCTGATATTTGGAAACATTCAGAATGAGAAATAAAAGCAGGCTCTCTTACCCGCTAAGCAAGGCTAGCGAGGCTGGCGCGGTAGTAAAGTACGAATTGAATTTTTATTTTAGCAAAAATAAAAGAATGCGGTTTATCTCGCATCTTGATCTCATGCGTCTATTTGCCCGGGCGGCTCGCAGAGCAGAGTTGCCCGTTTTTGTATCTAAAGGGTTTAACCCGCATTTGAAATTAAGCATAAAACGGGCGTTAAAACTCGGTATAGAATCGGAAAAAGAAGAAGCAGTAATTTTATTAACTCGAAAAATTCCGGGAGATGATTTTTGCAGGAAAATGAATGAACAGCTGCCGGAAGGAATCCGGGTTTATTGAGTTTAAACTCAAAGGACTCAAGCAACTCAAAGAACTCAAAACAACTCAAATAACTAAACTATGTCTAAAGAAATACTTGTAAATATAGAACCTCAAGAAAAAAGGGTAGTGGTGGTTGAAGACGGCCGTATTTGTGATTTTTATATTGAAAGGCCTGATAAGAAACCGCTCGTCGGCAATATCTATAAAGGCAGGATTGACTCGATAGTAAAATCTATCGGTGCCGCTTTTGTGGATATCGGGCTTGTCAAAAAAGGATTCCTTTATTTATCGGAAGCCTTTGATTTAGAAGTAGAATTTGATACGAACGGCCATAAGAACGGAGGAGTTGCCAGAGAATTTAAAGAAGGGCAGGAAATACTGGTCCAGGTTGTGAAAGAACAGTTTGGCACCAAAGGGCCGCGGCTTACTTCTCATATTTCTATCCCCGGCAGATATTTAGTTGTTATGCCCCAAGATGCTCACCACGGCATATCGCGTAGAATCGAAGACGATAAAGAAAGAGTCAGGATGCGCGCTTTACTTAATGAGCTTAAGCTCCCTAAGGATATTGGTTTTATAGTGCGTACCGCAAGTCAGGGCAAGAGCCAGCGTGAATTGCAAAGAGACGCGCATTTTTTGTTAAAGCTCTGGCGCAGCATTTTAAAGAACACCTCCCGCAAGAAAGCGCCTTCTTTAGTATATGAAGAGTATGATGTGGTGCTGCGCGTGGTACGCGATTCGTTCGGAGAAGACGTAAACAAGCTGATTATCGACTCAAAATATGAATTTAAAAGAGTCTACAGGTTTATCTCCACGTTTTTATCACATCTTAAAAAAAGAGTGGAGTGGTATCGCCAGCCCATGCCTCTTTTTGAGCATAAACATGTTGAAGAGCAGATAGATAAGATATACGAAGCGAAGATTTTCCTGAAATGCGGAGGCTATATTATTATCGAGCCGACTGAAGGGTTGGTGGTAGTAGATGTCAATAGCGGCAGGTTTAAGAAAAAAACAGGGCAGGAAGATATGGCCTTTACCGTAAATATAGAGGCGGCAGTAGAAATAGCCCGGCAGTTACGCTTAAGGGATTTAGGCGGAATCATAGTGATAGATTTTATTGATATGTCCAGGGATGCTCATCGGCGGGCTGTAATGAGTAAGCTAAAATATGCTTTATCTTTTGACCACGCGAAAACTGACATCCTGGGCATGTCTAAGTTATGCCTTGTGGAAATGACTCGCGAGCGTACGCATCAGGCGGTCGAAAGCGTATCCTATGTGACATGCCCTCATTGCGCCGGCAAGGGTAAGGTTAAATCGGCAGCTACTCTTTCTATTCTGGCTTTAAAGGAATTAAAGAAGAAGCTTAAGGCTGGAGGGCGGCAAATAAGAGAAGTAGACATATATTTACCCCCGCAGATTGCCGAAAGATTGCAGGGCGATGACAGGCGCCACCTTTTAAAGTTGGAAAAAGATTTTAAAAAGAAGATCAACGTTATCGCATCGAGGGAAATGGCCGGTGAAGAGCTGAGAATAACACCATAATCTCTGGTTGAGTAGAATAAATTATGTAAATTTACCTGCTGGCTTGGACTGATTTTGAGCAGGGCCTAACGCAGGCCGAGCGGGCACGGCTGGCCTTTGATTACCTGTCGGCCAGAGCGAGGCCGAGTAGCGGAGCATAATTTTCCACGCAGGGGAAAATTATGCGTCCCTGCGAAAAATCGGGACAAGGCAGCCATGGATAAACAATTTACACAATTTATTTGACATTATCGTAATCTCTAACGGGGTTGACGCGATAGCGTTATTGTGTTATTATTTATCACTTTCTGAAAGGAGGAATTGTATAACATGTATGCAATTATAGAGGTAGAAAATAAACAATACAAAGTAGCTCCCGGAGATGTTGTAGAAACTGAGAAGCTGAAGGGTGCTAAGCGTAAAATCACGTTTGACAAAGTACTTCTGGTTTCGGGTGAAAATATAACTATAGGCAGGCCATACATAAAAGGGGCTAAAGTGAGCGCTTCCATCACTGGCGATGTCAAGTCTAAGAAAGTTATAGCTTTTAAGTTCAAAAGAAGAAAAGGCTATCATCGTAAAGTAGGCCACAGACAGAATCTAACCCGCTTAAAGATAGAAGAGATAAAAATTTAGCGTATAGCGCATAGCGTTTAGTTTTTGCTATCCGCTATCCGCTATCCGCTATCCGCTAATAAAATGTTCATTGATAAGATAGAAATAGAAGTTGAAGCCGGCAGAGGCGGTAATGGTGTTAATAGCTTTTATCGTGATAAATTTGTGCGTCCCGGTAGAAAAGGCAGAGGGAGGCCTGACGGCGGAGATGGAGGCAACGGAGGAGATGTTATTTTAAAAGCGTCTTCCCGCATGCATACCCTTTTAGATTTTTATTACAAAAAAAATTTTTCCGGAGAAAAAGGTTCGCATGGACAGGGTAACGGCAGAAGGGGCAGGAATGGAAGTGATTGCTTGATAGAAGTGCCTTGCGGCACTGTGGTAAAAGATTTAAAATTCGATTGTATTTTAAAAGACCTCAAGCATGCTTCAGATACCGTTATCGTGGCAAAGGGCGGTTTGGGGGGCAGGGGAAATAAGCGCGCAGAAAATGCTACGGAAGGAAAATCCGGAGAAAGACGAAGGCTTCTTTTAGAGCTGAAATTTATTGCCGATGTGGGCATAATCGGCTTGCCCAACGCAGGTAAATCTAGCTTATTGTCGGTTATTTCAAAAGCAAGGCCAAAAATCGCACCCTATCCTTTTACTACAAAAAGCCCGGTCCTGGGTATAGTAAAATGCGGAGATTTTTCTTTTGTAGTTGCCGAAATTCCGGGTATTATCCGGGATGCCCATGCCGGTAAAGGCCTGGGTTTTGAGTTTTTAAGGCATGTTGAACGGACTAAAATTTTAATCCACCTCATAGACATGTCGGCCGCTTCGAGTGATGAGCCCGTGAATGCTTACCAAACCCTCAATCAAGAGCTAAAATTGTATAAAAACAAGATTATAGGAAAACCGCAGATAATAGTAGCGAATAAAATGGATTTGAATGGCTCAGAGCAAAATTTAATAAAGTTTAAAGAACAACTGGATGTTGATGTTATTTCCATATCCGCCCAAAAACGGCATAATCTGGATAGGCTTTTAGATGCAATCAGGCGTAATTTACAAAAAAATTGTAGTTAAAATAGGCTCAAGCATATTAAGTAAAGATAATAAGCTTGATACTCATTTTTTAGGTATCCTGGTAGGACAGGTTTGCGCTTTGATTGACAGGGGCATAAATGCGGTATTGGTATCTTCGGGAGCTGTCAGTTCCGGCATGCCTGTTTTAAAATTTAAATCACGGCCAAATAAAATAGACGATCTTCAGGCATGCGCTTCGGTCGGGCAGGGACTTTTAATGCAAAGTTATATTGAGGCATTCGGCGATAAAGGAAAACATTGCGCGCAGCTTTTGCTTACCTGGGATGATTTTGACGACAGGCGAAGATATCTCAACGCGAAAAATACGATTCTTTCGCTTATGCGTTTAAAAACAGTGCCTGTTATTAATGAAAATGATACCGTATCTACCGAAGAAATAAAATTTGGCGATAATGATAATCTTGCCAGCCTTGTGGCAATAATGCTTAAAGCAGACCTATTGGTGAATCTCTCCGATGTTGACGGTTTATTTGATGAGGTAAAAGCGTTGGTTCCTTTAGTTCCAAAAATAACCCCGGATATTAAAAAGTTGGCTTGCCCTACTAAAAAGAATATATGCAGAGGAGGGATGATAACTAAAATTGAAGCGGCAGAAAAAGCCGTGAATTCAGGTATTCCCTGTATAATCGCCAATGGTAAAATTGCGGATATATTGCCCCGCATAGTACTGCATAAGGAAACCGCAGGGACGACATTTCTTCCGTCTTTGTCTAGGTTTGCCGGTAAAAAAAGCTGGATAGCTTATGGTGTTAAGCCCAAAGGCGGTATCTTTATAGATGAAGGGGCAGAGCAAGCTCTGCTTAAGAAATTTAAGAGCCTTCTTTCTGTCGGAGTGCTTAAAAGCGAAGGAAAATTCGAAAAAGGGGATATCGTCTCCGTGTTAAATAGGCATAACAAGGAAATCGCCAGAGGCAGGACAGCATGTTCTTGGCATGAACTTGAATTAATAAAGGGCAGGCGGCATTCCTGCGAGATAATACACCGCAATGATTTGGTAATTATATAATAATTCGAATAGATATGGAAAATAAGAAAAAAAATATACTCTCGCTGTTAAAAAAAGCAAAAGAGTCAAGCTTTGAAGTTTCATTTTTGCCCGGTGAAATTAAAGACCGCGCCTTATCTTTTATGGCGAAAGCGCTTATTGAAAATAAAAATTATATAATCAAGAAAAATAGGCTGGATATTAATATTGCTAAGAAAAAATCTTTATCCAAAAGCCTTATCGACAGATTACTCATCGATGAAAAACGGATAGGCCAGATGAGTAAGTCTCTGGAGGAATTAATTTTACTAAAAGACCCGGTTGGCAGCTTAATTTCTGAAAACCTGCGCCCCAACGGCTTAAAAATTGATAAGGTCCGTGTTCCCATAGGCGTAATTCTGATTATATATGAGTCTCGTCCGAATGTCACAAGCGATTGTATCGGCCTGGCATTAAAGTCTGGCAATGTATCTATACTAAGAGGAGGCAGCGAAGCCATAAATTCAAATCTCGCTATATTTACGGTATTGAAGGAGGCGGCAAAACTAGGCGGAGTTAAAGAAGGAGCTTTTAATTTAATTGGCGATACCGACAGGGCAGTAGTCAATTTTTTACTTAAGAGTGATAAGTATATTGATTTGGTCATTCCGCGAGGCGGAGAAGCTTTAATCAGAAAAGTATCGCAGCTCTCGCGTATTCCGGTGATAAAACATTATAAAGGCATTTGTGCCGTTTATGTAGATAGTAATGCAGATTTAAATATGGCAGAGGATATTTGTTTCAATGCGAAGGTGCAACGGCCTTCTGTTTGCAACGCCGCTGAGACACTTCTGGTCCATCAGGATGTTGCCGGGCGTTTTTTACCAGGCATGGCAAAGAGATTTAAAAAGGCTGGAGTGGAAATAAGAGGATGCCCCCAAACGTATAAGATTTTAAAAGGTTCGGTAAAAAAAGCCAATATCAGCGATTGGTCTAAAGAATTTTTAGGCCTTATCCTGGCAGTTAAAGTTGTTAAAGACATCGATGAAGCCATAGAGCATATAAACTATTATGGTTCGCATCATTCAGACAGCATCGTTACCGATGATGCCGATATGGCAAAAAAATTTCTTGGCAAAGTGGATTCGGCAAGCGTATTTCATAATGCCTCTACGCGTTTTAGCGATGGCCATGAATTTGGGTTAGGGGCGGAAATTGGTATTTCTACCGATAAGATTCACGCGCGAGGCCCGATGGGATTAGAGGAGCTTTGCAGTTATAAATATCAGGTTTACGGAAATGGGCAGATTAGGCAATAACAGGTATAAATAATGTGTCTATCGTTGAAGGGTTGCGTAACTCGAAACGCTATTCGTTTTGCGCTTATCGTTTTTACGTTTTACGATTGACGTTAATCTTTTCCAGCTACGTAACCGTACTGCCAATAACGATGTTATGAAAATTGGGATACTCGGCGGGACATTTAATCCTATCCATTACGGCCATTTGATCTTAGGAGAGCAGGTTTTGGGCCAGCTCGGGCTGGATAAGGTAATTTTTGTACCTGCGTTTATACCGCCGCATAAAGCTGGTAAAAGCATTATTGCGCCAGAGCACCGTTTGGGCATGATTAGGCTGGCGGTAGGAGATAACCGTTATTTTTTCGTTTCCGATATCGAAATAAAACGTAAAGGCAAGTCATACACCGTAGATACCTTGCGGGAAATTAAAAAAGAATATTTACGTTCAGAGTTATTTTTCATTTGCGGTTCTGACCTGGTAAATGAGATACCGACATGGAAAAACGTTGAAGAAATTCATAAATTAGCAAGGTTTGTCTTGGCAAAGCGCCCGGGTTTCGGTAAAAGACTGGCGGGAAGGGATTTTTTAAAAATTAATGTGGCACAGGTGGATATTTCTTCGTCATTAATCAGGTATCTGGTTAAAAAAGATATGTCTATACGCTATCTAACTCCAGATAAGGTTGTAGCTTATATAAGAAAGTATCGTTTATATAGATAAAATCATCAGATTATGGAGGAAGTGATAATGCAACAAGAAGCAAGGGGACAAATTAATTCTTCGACTTCGCTCAGGATTAATGGTGAGCAGAGCCGAACCATTAAATTCGGTACTGATGGCTGGCGTGCCGTAATCGCCGATAATTTTACATTCCATAATGTAAGGGTGCTTACGCAGGCAGTGTGTGATTATATTAATCAAGACTTAGCCGATAAGCCAAAACAGGTAGCCGTAGGCTATGATACACGGTTTTTATCCGATAAATTCGCGGAAACTGTATGTGAAGTTATGGCAGCAAATAATATAGCAGTATCATTATCTCAAAAAGCCGTGCCTACGCCGGCCGTTAGTTTTGTTACCAAACATGGCAGTTTCGCTTTGGGAATAGTATTGACGGCAAGCCATAATCCTCCGGAGTTTAACGGCTTTAAGATTAAAGATGCCAGAGGCGGTTCGGCCGATATTGCTATAACGCATAAAGTAGAAACTTTACTTGGTGAAAGCGCAGTAAAATCTCTACCCTTGAAAGAGGCCTTAAGATTGGGTTTGGTCAAGAGGCTTGATTTTGAGAGTAAATATATAAAGTTTATAAAATCTTACATGGATCTTAAGCTTTTAAAAAGCGCAAAATTTAAAATCCTGCAGGATGTGATGTACGGTAGCGGCAGCGGTATCCTGGAAGAGATAATTAAAGCTACGCCTCTTAAGCTAACAGTTATGCATAAGGGGATAAATCCTTCCTTCGGAGGTTTACGCCCTGAGCCAGTGCCTGAAAATTTAGAAGAGGCCATGCATAAAATGAGCAAAGAGAGGTTTGATTTGGGCCTGGTCTTGGATGGAGACGCAGACAGAATAGCGGCAATTGAACCGGGAGGGAAATTTATCAGCCCGCAACAGGTGTTGGCGTTGCTGATTTTACATCTCAAGGAAGACCGGAAGTGGGATGGCGCGGTGGTTAAAACCATAGCCGGCACGACCATGATAGATAAAATAACGAAAAAATTAGGCATTAAATTATATGAAACGCCCGTGGGTTTCAAGTATATTTCAAATCTCATGGAAGAGGAGAATATTTTAGTAGGAGGCGAAGAGGCAGGCGGCATGGGATTTAAAAATTATATTCCCGAACGCGACGGCGTACTGGCAGGTTTGCTTTTAATTGAAATGATGGCATATCGCAAGAAGGGTATAGATAAAATAATGCGTGATCTGGAAAATGAATATGGAAAGTATTTTTATGTTAAAGACAGCCTGCATTTAACCGAGGTAAAATTTGACAAAGAAAAAACATTAAAGAATTTACCCGGAAAGTTGCTAAATAAAAAAATATCCGATATAAAAACATTTGACGGTATAAAGATAATTTTTGAAGATGAAGATTGGCTGATGTTGAGGGGTTCTGGCACTGAGCCAATTGTCCGTGTATATGCTGAGGCAAAGAAAAAAGAAGTTGCAGAGAGCCTAGTTAAAAAAGGCAAGCAAATAATTTTAAATTCATGAAAATAGCCCGTTGGCATCATATTCTTTCTGCGTAGATGTGTTATATAATAGGAAGAACCTTTTTTTTGCTTGTTTTTAAATTATTCTTCAGGTTTCGGGCCTACGGTAGGGAAAATATTCCTGAAAACGGCGGATTTATCATCGCCTCAAATCATGAAAGCAATCTTGATCCTATCCTTATAGGCGCAGCAAGTCCGCGCAGCATAAATTTCATGGCCAAAGCAGAATTATTCCGGAATAAATTTTTTGGTTTTATTTTGTCTAAAGTAAATGCTTTTGCCGTAAAGCGTTCGAAATTAGATTTGGGGTCTTTGCGAGAGGCTTTATTTCGGCTTAAGAATAAACAGGGTTTACTTTTATTCCCTCAAGGGCAACGCAGGGATGAACTTGTTATGGATGAAGTAAAAGAGGGGATTGGTTTTTTATCTTCACGGGCGGGTGTCCCAATAATACCCGCTTTTATAAAGGGCTCAGGAGCCGCGCTTGGTAAGGGAAGAAGTTGGCCGAAGCTGGCCGCTATAAGTGTTTATTTTGCAGAGCCGATAATCCCAAAATCGCCCAAAGATTATTCCGGAATAGCAAAAGAAGCGGTATCCTCAATAAAAAAGCTTAGCGATGTTTATAAATAGATAAAAACAGCCGCCTGCGTTAGGTCCTGCTCAAAATCAGGCCAAGCCAGTATGCGAATTTAGGCAATTTTCACCGCCAAAAACAAAATATTGACAAACTTTATATTTTGTTGCATAATAAACACCTTGCGGTACGGCGTATTTTATGCGCGCGTTTCAAGCAGGCAGGTAACTTTAGTATTTGTAATTGGTTATTTTCTTGTTTACGCCGCTTTAAAATAAATTTAAAAAATACAAAAGGAGAGTGACATTTAATGAATGTTGAAAATGATGTAAAAATTTCTGAACTTTATGAAAAAAGCATAAAGGAAATAGAAGACGGACAAATTGTAAAAGGGAGGATTATAGATGTAACTCCGAAGGAAGTCCTTGTGGATATAGGATATAAGTCGGAAGGTACAATCCCCTTGTCTGAATTTTCAAACGCTAAAGATATAAAACTTGATCAGGAAATAGAGGTTTACATCGAATCCAGGGAAAACGACGAAGGAATGATTATCCTTTCGCGCGAGAAAGCAGAGCGGCTTAAGGGCTGGAATAAAATTCAGACCAGCAGTAAAGAAGGCGACTTGGTTGATGGCAGGGTGAGAAGGAAAGTTAAGGGTGGCTATATTGTAGATATTCATGGTATAGAGGGGTTTGTCCCCGCTTCGCTCTCTAGTTTTAAGGGTGTTTCGGAAAAAGACATCCTTGATAAAATCTTTGATTTTAAGATAGTAAAGATGAATCCTTTGCGCCGTTCAGTTATTTTATCCAGGCGTGATGCTTTGAAAGTCGCGCGCGAAACCGCTAAAGTAAAACTCTGGGAAAAATTACAAGTCGGACAAATTTGCCCCGGCGTAGTAAAGGGAATTACTGATTTTGGCGCTTTTATTGATTTAGGCGGCGTGGATGGCCTTTTGCACATTATGGACATGAGCTGGTCTCGCATATCACATCCTTCCGAAATCGTAGCTTTGGGCGATAAGGTAGAGGTGATGATTTTAAACATAGATAAAGAATCTTCCAAAGTGTCGTTAGGCCTTAAGCAATGCAAGCCGGACCCCTGGCAGGATATTGAAGCTAAGTTTCCTGTAGGGTGCCGGATAAAAGGCAAAGTCGTTAATATCCTTAACTATGGTGTATTTATAGAGCTGGAAAAGGGGATTGAAGGTTTGATACATATTTCTGAGATTTCCTGGCAAAAGCGCATACAGGACATAAAGGATATTTTTGCTATTGGAGATATGGTGGAGGTTCAGGTTTTAAGCATAGATAAAAGTTCGCGCCGCATTTCTTTAAGCATTAAACAGCTTGAAAATAATCCCTGGCTTGATGCCAGCGCTAAATTTCCGCCCGGTTCAAAAGTTAGCGGTAAAATTAAAGGATTTACGGATTATGGCGCCTTTGTTGAGCTAGACAGTAATCTGGAGGGCATGATACATATATCTGATATATCATGGGTAAAAAAAATAAGCCATCCCCAGGAAGTGTTGAAGAAAGGCCAAAAAGTTGATATTCTGGTTTTATCGGTAGACGGCGATAATCAGCGGATTTCTTTGGGGCTAAAACAACTCTTGCCCAACCCCTGGCCTGAAATTGCCCAGAAATATCCAGTAGGCCTGGATATGGAGGCAGAAGTTATACAGGTGAATAATTTTGGCGCTTTCGTTAAAATCGAAGATGATATCGAAGGTTTAGTTTATGCTTCTGAAATAGATAAAGACAGGTTGGCCAAGCTTAATTCCGGCGATAAACTTAAGGTAAGAATTATCAAGGTAGATACGGACCAAGGAAAGATCGGCTTAAGCTCCCGGCTGGATTAGTTATTTTCTATCAAAAAATATATTTTTACCCGAAGCAGACAACGGGATTCCAAGAGCGATTTTTATGTTTTTTCCAAACAGCCCTATTTTCAGGGCTGTTTTGCCTATAGTATACATAACGCGGTTATCAATATGAAATGATGAGGCGATATTTACGGCAGATCCTAGCGCTATTCCCAGGTCTAAAGGATTATAGCTGCAAACAGCGCCTTTTTTTTGAGTTGTCGCACAATCTTTAAATCCGCAGAAACCGCAATATTTAAGCCCGATAGGTTTAATCCTTGTCCCTATCAACACGATTCTGTCGCATTTTGATATATTTTCGGCATCTCTTGCGAAAAAGGAAAGATTTTCGGACTTTGCGGTTTTTTTCATTTCTTCGGCTAGGCGTTTTATCTGAGGCCGGCCGATAATTTTTGTTTCAATATTATCTATGCCGCATGCCTTTGGGGCAGTGCGGGCTGCCGCGCACATAAGATTTGCTGCCTGTTCTATGGCTTTTTTTTCATATTTATCCATGAAGATATTTTAGATGAATATATTAATTATGTCAACCCCGCCCTTTTTTAGTTAAAGAATAAGCAACATGACAGAAAGGGCGGGGTCAATATATTTGACTGGGCTTTGTTTTTATACTATAATTTTTACAAACGAAGCGACATCAATTAATTTAACACGTAATACCCTATACTTCTATACTTAATACTCAAAAATATGGACATACAATCACAGCTTGATTTAATCAAAAGAGGCGTCTCTGAAATAATCTCAGAAGAAGAGCTGCTAAAAAAGCTTAAACAAGCCAGGCCTTTGATTATCAAGGCTGGGTTTGATCCTACCGCGCCTGATATCCATCTGGGGCATACTGTTCTTTTGCGTAAATTAAGGCATTTTCAGGATCTCGGCCATAAAGTATTTTTCCTTATAGGTGATTTTACCGCTATGATAGGCGATCCTAGCGGGCAGTCAAAAACCAGGCCTACTTTAACGCGGGAAGAAATAGATAAAAACGCCAGAACTTATAAAGAACAGATATTTAAGCTTCTTGATAAAAAGAAAACTGAAATAGTTTTTAACAGCAGTTGGTTTAACAAGATGGAGCCGGCTCAAATTTTAGGCTTGGCAAAATATTCAACCGTCGCTCAGGTCCTTGCCCGCGCCGATTTTAGTAAGCGATATCAGGAAAATAAAGACATTTCCTTGCTTGAGTTTTTCTATCCGCTTCTGCAGGCTTACGATTCCGTCTATCTAAAGGCGGATGTGGAGCTTGGTGGGACAGACCAAAAATTTAACCTCTTATTTGGTAGGCAATTGCAGCAGGATTTTGGGCAAGAGCAACAAGCAGTAATAATGACCCCGCTTTTAGAGGGCCTTGACGGCGTTAATAAGATGTCCAAGTCTTTGAATAACTATGTCGGCATAAACGATGAGCCTTCAGACATGTTCGGAAAAATTATGTCAGTGTCTGATGAGTTGATGATTAAGTATTACGAGTTGCTCACAGACGAAGATTTGGGGAACGTCAAATCATCGCATCCGATGGAGGCAAAAAAAAGATTGGCTGGTTTGATTGTTGGGCAATATTGTGGCAACAAAAAATCAGAAGAAGCGCGGATGGAATTTGAAAAAATCTTTCAAAAAGGTGATTTTAAGGAAGTGGAAGTAAGTATGGGCGTAGTCGGAGCCGATGAGATAGCTTTTATTGAATTATTGGATAATACTGAAATAAATCTTAAAGGCCTCTTGAATCTAAAAGGCAAAAATGATTTTAGGCGGCTGGTTGCGCAGGGAGCGGTAAAGGTAAATAGCGAAAAAATAAACGATGTGAATTTTCTCATAAAAGTAGATGGCAGCGAGTATAAGATACAGGCCGGCCCTAAACGCTTTGCAAAGATTTGCCTGCGCAAAGCGAAAGAAGCGTAACTTGTTGTTTTTAAAGATAGTTTAGTTTTTAAGCAATAAAAAAATAAAAAATAAATCTTGACAGAATAAAGCTTATTTGGTATAAATATACCCCTTGACATAGTAGTAAATGAATACTACAATATAATCGTGAAGAAAACTAAGCTAGAAAATTTTAATTTTGACAGCTTTGGTTAACTGACTATATACGCAAGAGTAGATTTATAAAGACATCGGCTCTTGTCGATGTTTTTTTTGTTCTTTCTTAAATAGCCAAGTCTTTTCGGAGAGTTTGATCCTGGCTCAGAGTGAACGCTGGCGGCGTGGATTAGGCATGCAAGTCGAGCGATCCTTTTATTTATTTTGCAAGTTTTCGCAAGAAAAAATGCAAAATTTATTTTGGGATAGCGGCAAACGGGTGAGTAACACGTGGGCAACTTACCCTTAAGATCGGAATAGCTTCGCGAAAGCGGAGGTAATACCGGATACGCCAATGAAGATGCATATCTTTTTTGGTAAAGGCAGGGACCGTAAGGCCTGTTGCTTAAGGATGGGCTCGCGTCCTATCAGCTTGTTGGTAGGGTAATGGCCTACCAAGGCATTTGACGGGTAGCTAGTCTAAGAGGATGTTTAGCCACACTGGGACTGAGACACTGCCCAGACTCCTACGGGAGGCTGCAGTCGAGAATATTTAGCAATGGACGAAAGTCTGACTATGCGACGCCGCGTGAGGGATGAAGGCCTTCGGGTTGTAAACCTCTTTCGACCGGGAAGAAAATACCATCGTTAATAGCGATGGAGTTGACGGTACCGGGAGAAGAAGCCACGGCTAACTCCGTGCCAGCAGCCGCGGTAATACGGAGGTGGCAAGCGTTACTCGGATTCATTGGGTGTAAAGGGCAGGTAGGCGTCTTAGCAAGTTTTGGGTGAAATCCCCCGACTCAATCGGGGAACTGCCTAAAAAACTGCTAAGATTGAGTGTGATAGAGGAGAACGGAATTCTCGGTGTAAGAGTGAAATCTGTAGATATCGAGAGGAACTCCAGTGGCGAAGGCGGTTCTCTAGATCACAACTGACGCTAAGCTGCGAAAGCTAGGGGAGCGAACAGGATTAGATACCCTGGTAGTCCTAGCCGTAAACGATGAGCACTAGGTGTCGGGCTTTTAGCTCGGTGCCGTAGTTAACACGTTAAGTGCTCCACCTGAGGACTACGACCGCAAGGTTAAAACTCAAAGGAATTGACGGGGGCCCGCACAAGCGGTGGAACATGTGGTTTAATTCGATGCTACGCGAAGAACCTTACCAAGGCTTGACATGCTAGTGGTAGTGAACCGAAAGGGGAACGACCCCGCAAGGGGAGCTAGCACAGGTGCTACATGGCTGTCGTCAGCTCGTGTCGTGAGATGTTGGGTTAAGTCCCGCAACGAGCGCAACCATCGTCCTTAGTTGCCATTAGCTTAGATTTTGTTTTTCTAGGCTAAGCACTCTAAGGAGACTGCCCTGGATAACGGGGAGGAAGGTGGAGACGACGTCAAGTCCGTATGGCCTTTATGCCTTGGGCTACACACGTGTTACAATGCCTGCTACAAAGGGTTGCCAACCCGCAAGGGGGAGCTAATCCCAAAAAAGCAGGCCCAGTTCAGATTAGAGTCTGCAATTCGACTCTATGAAGCCGGAATCGCTAGTAATGGCGGATCAGCTACGCCGCCGTGAATACGTTCCCGGGCCTTGTACACACCGCCCGTCAAGCGATGGGAGCTGGGGGTACCCGAAGTCTCTGGTAACAGGGCCGAAGGTAAACTCGGTGACTGGCGCTAAGTCGTAACAAGGTAGCCGTACGGGAACGTGCGGCTGGATCACCTCCTTTCTAATTTATTACTAAGACTAATAAATTACTCTAAGGTGAAGAGCATAATTTTATATTTTTAAAATTGTGGGAAGATTTAAATGGTGTTAAATGAAGAAGCCGACAGATTTCTCTGTTAGGCTTGGCTATTCTAAATTTTATGAGTCGTTTCTCTCGCAATAACCAACGCGGTAGAAGGCTCTAATTTATTGTCTAAGATGAAAGTGTAATGATCAGGGCATTACATTGTCCGCTGTTTTCGCGGCGAGATCTCGCCAAATTGTTTACAATTTGGCGGACACTTAAATTCGGGCCCATAGCTCAGTTGGTTAGAGCACAGCCCTGATAAGACTGGGGTCAGTGGTTCGAATCCACTTGGGCCCACCATTAAAATTTCTTAAAAGAAATTTTAAAGTAGTAAGTGCAGAGTAGATAGTATTTAGATAAAACTTGATACTAACTACTAATCACTTCAAATTTTGTTTCACAAAATTTGACGGGGGCGTAGCTCAGCTGGGAGAGCATCTGCTTTGCAAGCAGGGGGTCGGCAGTTCAACTCTGCTCGCCTCCACTTTTAATTCCGTTACTGGAATTAAAAGCGGATGCCGAAATAATGTATTTCGGCGCCACAAAGCTGATTAAAAAATTTAAATTTATCCATGGATAGCCATGGTAAGGCATAGATTTTGCCTCGCGCCGTGGATGCGCGATTCTATGTTCTTTGACAACTTTTTGTCATAATGCGTAGTAAATCTGCTTGTGACGATTGGATTATTTACGGTAGTCCGTATTCCTTTAAATAGGAATCCGGAAAAGATCATAAGATAAATTTTGCATTGCATGATTTATTTTTGTGGTCAAGTTACCAAGGGTCTATGAAGGATGACTTGGTTAAATAAGGCGATGAAGGACGCGGTAAGCGGCGATACTGCTCGGGGGAGTTGCAAACAAGCTTTGATCCCGGGATTTCCGAATGGGACAACCCATCATGAGTTATGTCATGATATCCTGTCTTGAAATTCAAAATAGGGATAGGAAGCGATACCCGGGGAAGTGAAACATCTCAGTACCCGGAGGAAAAGAAAACACAGTGATTCCCTTAGTAGCGGCGAGCGAAGGGGGAAGAGCCTAAACCTTTGGCACTTGTGTCAAAGGGGTTGCGGGACTTCAATATGATAGACAGAGAGATAGCGGAATTATCTGGAAAGATAAGCTATAGAGAGTGATAGCCTCGTATGCGAAATCTCAAAGTCGTCTAGAAGTATCCCAAGTACTACGGGGCACGGGAAATCCTGTAGGAATCTGGGCCGACCATGGTCTAAGGCTAAATACTAAATTTAAACCGATAGTGTACAAGTACCGTGAGGGAAAGTTGAAAAGAACCCCGGGAGGGGAGTGAAATAGAACCTGAAATCATAGATCTACAAGCTGTCTGAGCTCTATGTTCCGGACTTGTCCGGAAAACGAGCGAGGGCGTACCTTTTGTATAATGGACCGGCGAGTTATTGTATGGTGCAAGCTTAAGGTGTTATGCGCCGAAGGCGTAGCGAAAGCGAGTCTGAATAGGGCGTTTAGTACCATATAATAGACCCGAAACTGAGTGATCTACCCATGGCCAGAGTGAAGTTTCGAGAAATCGAAATGGAGGCTCGAACTCATCAGCGTTGAAAAACTGTGGGATGAGCTGTGGGTCGGAGCGAAAGACTAATCAAACTCAGTGATAGCTGGTTCTCCCCGAAATAGTTCTAGGACTAGCCTCGTAAAATGGATGATGGGGGTAGAGTGCTGAATGGGCTAGGGGCCCTACCAGGCTGCCAAACCCAACCAAACTCCGAATACCATCACACCTTATTACGGGAGTCAGACTACGAGGGATAAGCCTCGTGGTCGCGAGGGAAACAGCCCAGACCGCCAGTTAAGGTCCCTAAACATAGCCTAAGTGGTAAAGGATGTGGATTCACTTTGACAACCAGGATGTTGGCTCAGAGGCAGCCATCATTTAAAGAGTGCGTAACAGCTCACTGGTCGAGTGATTCTGCGCCGAAGATGATCGGGGCTTAAGGCTATTACCGAAACTGCGGCTTTTATCAAATTTATTTGATGAAGGGGTAGGGGAGCGTTCTGTTCTAGGTTGAAGGCGTACCGTAAGGAGCGCTGGACGAGACAGAAGTGATTATGCCGGTATGAGTAGCGAAAATCACGGCGAGAAACCGTGACGCCGGAAATCCAAGGTTTCCTGGGGAAGGTTAATCCGCCCAGGGTTAGTCGATCCTAAGCCGAGGCCGAAAGGCGTAGGCGATGGACAGTCTGTTAATATTCAGACACTGATTAATGAGCGTTTTACTTAAAGAATTGACGCAGTAAGCTAGGTATGCGAAGTGTTGGATGTCTTCGTTCGTGCCTGTACCTTTGGTGTAACAGCCAAAGCGAGGGGAGCGGGGATCCTGCGCGACAGCAAGGGAGAAGTTACTGAGGCTACACTGCCGAGAAAATTTTCTTTAAGGAGTGATTTAATCAATCGTACCGTAATCCGACACAGGTAGATCACCATAAAATGGTAAGGCGCTCGAGATAACTCTTGTTAAGGAACTCGGCAATCTAGCCCTGTAACTTCGGGAGAAAGGGTGCCGTTGACAGTGTAGAAATTTACTTTTGAAGCTGTCAATGGTCACAGTAAAGTGGCCCGTGTGACTGTTTAGCAAAAACACATCTCTCTGCAAAGTCGTAAGACGACGTATAGGGAGTGACACCTGCCCGGTGCTGGAAGGTTAAGGGGAAAGGTTATCCTTTTAGGAGAAGCTTTGAACCGAAGCCCTAGTAAACGGCGGCCGTAACTATAACGGTCCTAAGGTAGCGAAATTCCTTGTGGGGTAAGTTCCCACGCGCACGAATGGTGTAACAACATGGGCGCTGTCTCAACGAGAGGCTCGGCGAAATTGTAGTGGCGGTGAAGATGCCGTCTACCCGCAGCAAGACGAAAAGACCCCGGAACCTTTACTGTATTCTGGTATTGG